>Ga0209571_1000089_pt1 | contig 215545 bp, 190 predicted proteins | sample EBPBio102011_DNA_FD_185866 | JGI IMG/M metagenome (GOLD analysis project Ga0209571, IMG submission 185866) | Wastewater treatment Type I Accumulibacter community from EBPR Bioreactor in Madison, WI, USA - Reactor 1_1/10/2011_ DNA (SPAdes)... | ecosystem: Engineered > Bioreactor > EBPR >...
CAGCAAGAAGTGGACGCTGCCGATCCGCGACTGGAAGGCCGCGTTGAACCAGTTTACGATCCAGTTCGAGGGACGACTCCCTCAGCTGTAAACCGAAATCCGGTTACACAAAAATCTGCACAGGCTCGATCAGATCAGTCAGTTGACCAATGCGGTCAGCTCGGGCCTGTCGCAGACGTACGGGTACGATGCAAACTTCCGCCTCACTGGCGTCACGTCCGGGTCTGGGAACCAGTCCTTCAGCTATGACTCCAATGGCAACCGCACGTCGGCGTCGGGGGCAACATTCGGGGCGGGGATCTACTCCATTGAAAGCAGCAGCAATCGCGTGTCGTTGCTGACAGGCACATCCCCGAGCAGGCCTGTCGAATATCAGTACGATACGCTGGGCAATCTTATCTGGACTCACGATCATGGAAGGTATATCGCCAGCTACGGCTATGGCACGTATCTGAACATGACGTCTGCTTCGCATTTCAACGGGAGTTCCACTGAAAACATCGGTTACGGCTACAACGCCCTCAACGAACGTGTTTGGAAGTCCGCTCCCAGTCACGGGTATTACCGCTACGTGTATGGCCCTGGTAGCCGCTTGATGAGCGAGCACAAGGACAATGGCGATGTGTGGACCAACTACCTATGGTTCGGAGGTGAGCTGGTCGGCATCACGCGCGGCACCCAGGTGTACTGGGTGCATGGCGACCACCTTGGCCGTCCCGAGATCGTGACCAATACGGCCAAGGCGGTGGTGTGGCGTGCGAGCAACTACGCCTTCGACCGTGCTGTGACGCTGGATAGCATCGGTGGCCTGAACATTGGTTTCCCCGGCCAGTACTACGATCAGGAAACGGGGCTTTGGTACAACGTCAACCGCTACTACGACGCGCGATTGGGGCGGTATACGCAGTCTGATCCGATTGGGCTGAGTGGTGGGTTGAATACTTATGGGTATGTGGGTGGGAACCCCGTCCAGATGATCGACCCTCTAGGGCTTGTCACCGAGATATTCATTTGGCGGAATGTGGGTCACGGAGCGTCGTCTTTCGGCCATGTTTCAGCACATGTGAATGGAACGGCTTATAGTTGGGGTCCTAATGGAATGACCATAGAGTCGCAGGCTGATTATCTGGATAGGAATAGCTTCCGCGATGGCGCTGGTTTGACTCTGAATATAAGCCCGCTTCAGGAGGATATTTTTGAGCAGTGTCTGCAAGTAGATCATGGTGAGTACAGTGCGTTAACTAACAATTGCAGTGATCCTGTTCAAAGGTGTCTGAGTAGTGCGGGTGTAGAACTGCCTAGCTCGGTGTTCCCTGTAACTCTGGGAAACAACTTGCTGCAATCTGGCGCCGTTGAAAGCGCTGTTTTGTATCCTGCCGGGAAATGATGATGTCGAAGAGGGGCGAATTTCTGATCTGGGGGGCGAGCACTGTACTTGCGGTGGTCGTAATCGCGTCAGTACTTGTTTCCTTTGCGATCTATCGTCAAGGATTTCCTTGGTCTCATATGGATTGGGATGAAAATGGGGCAACATCCGTTTCTGAAGCCCTTAGCAGTTTGGATGTGGGGCGGCGCGCGGTTACTGTAGAGGGCGCGCCATGCTTCGAGTACTACTCACTTAAGGACGCGATGCCGCTGAGAGTGGTTTGTGAAGGAGGGAATTCAGACCGAATAAGATAGGAAATGGAAGTTCCATCCTTCTCCTTGAGAACAGGGCGAAAAAGATCGTGGCGCGCTGTTGAGAACAGGGCGTACCAGTGTGGCCGGGTTGTCTGGCCAGTGTGCGCAGGCGTGGAGAAATGGGGCAGAGGACTTTCCTGACGACGCGCCACGTTCGATTCTGACCTTGGCTCGTGCGTGTTGCCGTTTCGTAAGTTTGGCGTGTTGAGCGAATGTTTGCTCCAGTCAATGGAGGTGCCTCCATGCTAATGACGATGCGCTTGGATATCCTCGGAGTGACGCAGCATGTCGAGCGGCGTGGAAATGCACGGTCCGTAGGAGGAAAGATGTGAGTGCGGCGAATAGACTTCTTGCCGTTCTGGTGCTCGTGCTGCTCATGCAGCACTCCTTTGCGGCCGCTGCTCATGAAGATGTCTTGCAAAAGCGCACCCGGGTTCAAGTCGACAACGAGGCAGTTGCGCGCGCATACAAGGTGGCGATCGACAAGTTCGTAATTGAGTTGTCCCAGGACCTCGGGCGCGATGGTGAAATGGAAGACCGCTTGGCCCTCCTGCGTAACTATCAGTCGATTGTCTATGCCGAGGGCAATGGCTTCTGCATTAGTTTTTCTCCCTTCTCGCTGAAGGGCGAGGTGGTATTCGGGGGGAGGCAACCATCTACTGCTTTGACAAGGCCGGCGTTACGGTGGAAAAGGTCTTGTGGGGCAAGTGACGAGGTCGATCACAAGGTCAGCTGAGCAGCCGGGGTGCAAGTCACCCACACCCCGGCTTCCCAGCGGCTTACCACCCCATCCCCAACACCCCGCATTGACCCGCCCCCACCCCAACCCCTAAAATTCGCGGCTCCGCCGGAATAGCTCAGTTGGTAGAGCGGCGCATTCGTAATGCGTAGGTCGTAGGTTCGATTCCTATTTCCGGCACCAGTCGTGACAAGGCCCCGCTTCGGCGGGGCTTTGTTTTTTCCGGGTCTCGCCCCCGGAGACGGCGGCCCGATACAGTAGCCGCTCGCCGTCCCGACAGGTTTCCCGTGGCCAAGACCTCCGCCAAGTCCCGTACCGCCTACGTCTGCACCGAGTGCGGGGCTGACCACAGCAAATGGCAGGGCCAGTGCGCCGACTGCGGCGCCTGGAACTCCCTCAGCGAGATCGTGCTGGAGACCGCCGCCGGCGCCCCGGCCGCCGCCCGCCGCTCCGGCTGGGCCGGCAAGGCCGAGGCCCCCAGGATCACCGCCCTGAAGGACGTGCGCCACAGCGAAGAGGCGCGCGTGACCACCGGCATCGGCGAGTTCGACCGCGTGCTGGGCGGCGGCCTGGTGGAGGGGGCCGTGGTGCTGGTGGGCGGCGACCCCGGCATCGGCAAGTCCACCCTGCTGCTGCAGGCCCTGGCCCGGATGTCGGCCAGCCTGCCGGCGCTGTATGTCACCGGCGAGGAATCGCTGGCCCAGGTCGCCGGCCGCGCCGTGCGCCTGGACCTGCCGCTGGACAACCTGCAGGCGCTGGCCGAGACCGGCATCGAGACCATCCTGCAGCATGCCTCGGTGGCGCGGCCGAAGCTGATCGTCGCCGACTCCGTGCAGACCCTCTGGACCGAATCGCTGACCGCCGCGCCCGGCTCCGTCAGCCAGGTGCGCGAGAGCGCGGCGCGGCTGGTGCGCTACGCCAAGGAGACCGGCACGGCCGTGTTCCTGGTGGGCCACGTGACCAAGGAAGGCGGTATCGCCGGCCCGCGCGTGCTGGAGCACATGGTCGATGCCGTGCTGTATTTCGAAGGCGAGAGCGGCAGCCGCTTCCGCGTGTTGCGTGCGTTCAAGAACCGCTTCGGCGCGGTCAACGAACTGGGCGTGTTCGCGATGGGCGAGAAGGGCCTGAAGGAAGTGCCCAACCCGTCGGCGATCTTCCTGTCCGGCAGCGCCCAGCAGCCCGGCAGCTGCGTGATGGTCACCCGCGAAGGCACGCGTCCGCTGCTGGTGGAAGTGCAGGCGCTGGTGGACAGCTCACCACTCTCCAACCCGCGGCGCGTGGCGGTGGGCCTGGAACAGAACCGGCTGGCCATGCTGCTGGCCGTGCTGCACCGGCACGGCGGCGTGGTGGTGGGCGACCAGGACGTGTTCGTCAATGTTGTCGGCGGCATCCGCGTGCAGGAAACCGCGGCCGACCTGCCGGTGCTGCTGGCGGTGCTGTCCTCGCTGCGCGACCGCCCTCTGGCCGAGAAGACCGTGGCATTTGGCGAAGTGGGCCTCTCGGGCGAGATCCGCCCCGTGCCCAACGGCGAGGAACGCCTGCGCGAAGCGGCCACGCATGGTTTCAAGCGCGCCATCGTGCCCAAGGGCAATGCGCCGAAGTCGGGCAGCTTCAAGGGTCTGGAGGTGGTGGCGGTGGAGCGGCTGTCGCAGGCGCTGGAGGCGGCGGCGGAGTAGGACTCATGCGGCTTTTGTAGGAGCGACGTGAGTCGCGACCGCGAGATCGATTTGTCCTTGGAAAGTCGGTGCACGCGTCAGCCGTGCGGTCGCGACTGACGTCGCTCCTACAAGGAGCAGGTCGCGACGAGCATCAGAGGCGCATGCCCAGCCAGATCACCGCCTCGGTCGACGCACGCACGACCGGTGTCAGGATCGGCGGCCAGAAGGCGCCCGCCTGCATTGCGTCGCGGCCGCGATCGTGGTGCTCCTGTTCTTCCGCGATGATGCGCGACACGGTGTCGAAAGCGTCCGGGTCGGCGGTCTCCAGCTGCCGCCGTTGTTCCAGCAGGTGCTGCAACACCACGCTTTCAACGGCGTACGTGGTCGCCGCGATGGCGGACGCGCCCAGCAGGCCGGTCACCAGCCCCAGCGTCCAGCCTCCCACCCCGCACAACACATAGCTGTGGCAGCGGCGGACACCTCGCGCCTGGAGCTGGTCCCAGAACAGCGCGCGGTGGCCAAGCTCGTGCTCCAGGAAGTGCCGGATTACCGGCGTCATGTGCGGTGCCGTCCAGCGTGCCACCAGGATCTGCGCGCGGTAGATGTTGACGGCGCCGTGTTCGCCCGCGTGATCGACCTTCAGGATCCGGTCGCCTAGACGCGTGCTCAACCGCGCCTCAACACCATTTCATAGACGAACTTGCTGCCGAAGAACGCCAGCAGCAGCAGCGCCATCGCGGTCAGGGTCCAGTGCACCGCCTTGGCGCCGCGCCAGCCGTAGCGCCAGCGGCCCATCAGCAGGCCGCCGAAGACCAGCCACGAGAGCACGCTGAGCACCGTCTTGTGGGTGAGCTTCTGGACCAGGAAGTTCTCGACGAACAACACGCCGGTCAGCAGCGTGGCGGTCAGCAGGATGAAGCCCACCGTGATCGTGCGGAACAGCAGGTCTTCCAACTCCGTCAGCGGGGGCAGGGCGCGCAGCCAGAGGTGGAATTCGCGCCGGCGCAGGGCGCGTTCCTGCGCCCACAGCATCACGGCGAGCAACGCGGCGATCGCCAGTGCGGCATAGGCCAGCAGCGCCAGCCAGGCATGCAGCTGCAGGCGCCAGTCCAGCCCGCTGGAGGCCTGGTGGCCATACAGGTGGTAGGCGGCCAGCAGCGCGGCCGCGAGCGGGAAGGCCACCACGCCCAGCGCCGCCATCCGGCCCTGGATGGCCACCAGCAGCGTCATCGCCGCCATGCCCAGCGACACCAGTGAAAGGGCCGCGAAGAAGTGCATGTCCGGCCCCCCCGGCGTGCGCCAGGCCACCAGCAGGTGGTAGGCCGCGTGCAGCGTCACGGCGCCCAGTGCTGGCCACAGCCAGGGGCGTGAGGGCTCGCCTGCATCGCCGGCGACGGACCGGACCAGCAGGCCGGCGGCGAGCAGGTAAAGGACAACCGCGATGAGAATGACTGTCATCAGGGAAGTGTCGCACAGCAGACGCCACCGGCGCAGGCGGACCTCATGACGCAGGGCGGCCGGGCCGGGGCCGCTATAATCGCCGTCCGTTTTCCCCTGGCATGCCTGCTTCCATGTTCGAATCCCTGACCCAGCGCCTCTCCGGCACCATCGAGCGCTTGCGCGGCCGTGGCCGCCTGAGCGAGGAGAACATCCGCGAGGCCACCCGCGAGGTCCGCATCGCCCTGCTGGAGGCCGACGTGGCCCTGCCGGTGGTGCAGGCGCTGATCGAGCGCATCAAGGTGCGCGCCGTTGGCCAGGAAGTGCTGAAGTCGCTCACCCCGGGCCAGGCGCTGATCAAGGTGGTCCGCGACGAGCTGACCGCGGTGATGGGCTCGCAGGCCAGTGACCTGAACCTCAACGTGCCCGCGCCCGCCGTCATCCTGATGGCCGGCCTGCAGGGTGCCGGCAAGACCACCACCGTCGGCAAGCTGGCCAAGCACCTGCGCGAGAAGCGCAAGAAGAAGGTGATGGTCGTCAGCGCCGACGTCTACCGCCCGGCCGCGATCGAGCAGTTGAAGACGCTGGCCCAGCAGGTGGACGTGCTGTTCTTCCCGTCCGACGCCGGGCAGAAGCCGGAGGACATCGTCCGCGCCGCCATCGACGACGCGCGCAAGTCCTTCGTCGACGTGCTGCTGGTCGATACCGCCGGCCGCCTGGCGATCGACGAGGCCATGATGGCCGAGATCAAGGCGCTGCACGCGGCGGTCAAGCCGGTGGAGACCCTGTTCGTCGTCGATGCGATGACCGGCCAGGATGCCGCCAACACCGCCAAGGCCTTCAGCGAGGCGCTGCCGCTGACCGGCGTGGTGCTGACCAAGACCGATGGCGATGCGCGTGGCGGCGCGGCGCTGTCGGTGCGCTACATCACCGGCAAGCCGATCAAGTTCATCGGCGTGGGCGAGAAGCCCGACGGGCTGGACGTGTTCCACCCCGAGCGCGTGGCCAATCGCATCCTCGACATGGGCGACGTGTTGTCGTTGGTGGAGCAGGTCGAGCAGAACGTCGACCGCGAGAAGGCCGAGAAGCTGGCGGCCAAGGTCATCAAGGGCAAGAAGTTCGACCTCAACGACATGCGCGACCAGTTGGAGCAGATGCAGAACATGGGCGGCATCGGCGGCCTGATGGACAAGCTGCCGGGCATGGGCCAGATCCCCGAGCACGTGAAGCAGCAGGTGCAGCAGGGCAAGGAAGTGCCGCGCATGATCGCCATCATCAATTCGATGACCAAGAAGGAGCGTCGCAACCCGGCGCTGCTGAACGGTTCGCGCCGCGCCCGCATCGCCAAGGGCGCGGGCCTGACCCCGGCCGACGTCAACAAGCTGATGAAGCAGTACCAGCAGATGGAAAAGATGATGGGCAAGTTGGCTGGCGGCGGCATGAAGGGCCTGATGCGCAACATGAAGGGCATGATGGGCGGCCGCGGCGGCATGCCGTTCCGCTGATGCTTTCGCTTGTTGTGGGAGCGACGTAAGTCGCGATCTTGCCTCCGTTCATCGCGACTCTCGTCGCTCCCACATTTGATTGAAGCGGAGATCCGGCCGCATGACCCCCGCCTTCCTCAACGGTAAACCCGCCCCCGCGGACGCGCTGCGCGCGCTGGCACTGTCCAACTACGGCCACTTCACCTCGATGCAGGTGCGCAACGGCGCCGTGCAGGGGCGCGAGTTGCACGTCAGACGACTGGAAGACGCGACGCAGGCGCTGTTCGGCACCCCGCTCGATGGCGCGTCGGCCCTGCAGCAGGCGGCGCATGCGCTGGCGTTGGCCGGCTTGCGCGATGCGTCCGTGCGCGTCACCGTGTTCTCCACGCAGTTCCACTACCGCGATCCGGCGCGTGCCGTGGCGCCGGATGTCCTGATCACGCTGTCGCCGCCCTCCTCGGCGGAGAAGCCGGCGCTGCGGGTGAAGACGTACCCGTTCGTGCGCCCGCTGCCGCAGTTCAAGCATGTGGGCACGTTCCCGCTGTTCCACTATCGACGGCAGGCGTTGGCGGACGGGTTCGATGATGCGCTGTTCGTCGATCCGACGGGGCAGGTGGTGGAGGGTTCGATCTGGAATCTGGGCCTATGGGACGGCGACGCCATCACCTGGCCAGAGGGGCCGGCGCTGCGGGGGACGGCCGAATGCTTGCTGCAGGCTGCCTTGACCCGGGCCGGCGTGCCCCAGCGGTCGACGCCGGTCCTTCGGCATGATCTGGGGCGGTTCCGGGCTGCTTTTGCCTGCAACGCCAGTGGGTTACAGCCGGTGGTGGGCGTCGATGACGTCGCATGGGGCGTTGATACGGCCCTGATGGCGCGGCTGGCGGGGGTGTTTGAGGCGGTGTCGTGGGAGCCGCTGGCCTGACCACGGTGACGGGAGAGCCCGGGTGGGTTTTCCTGAGCGATTCAATGGCTTAGAATAGCGGGCTTACCTCGCCATTCTGGCGACTGGGCAGCACTGGAAAACACCATGGTCAAGATCCGTCTCACCCGCGGCGGCGCGAAGAAGCGCCCCTTCTACCACATCATCGTCACCGACTCGCGCAGTGCGCGTGACGGCCGCAACATCGAGCGCGTGGGTTACTACAACCCGGTCGCCGCCGGCAACGAAAAGCGCGTCGAGCTCGACACCGCGCGCGTCGACCATTGGGTCGGCAACGGCGCGCAGCTGACCGAAAAGGTCCGCAACCTGTACAAGGAAGTCGCCAAGTCCGCTCCGGCGGCCTGAGCGACCCGGCCGCGCACGCCGCGCGGCCTTCCGTCCGCATGAACACCGAGCGCCCACCGACTCCGCAGAAGATGATTCTGCTGGGAAGGCTACTGGGCGCTTTTGGTGTGCGCGGTCAGATCAAGATCGAATCCTGGACCGAGCCGCGCGAGGCCATCTTCCGCTACCAGCCGTGGACGCTGCGCGATGCCGCCGGCGTCGAGCGCGAGCTGAGTGGCGCGCGTGGCAAGGCGTCCGGCAAGCACCTGGTGGCGACGTTGCCGGGGGTGGAGGATCGCGACCAGGTTGAAGCGATGCGCGGGCAGGAGATCTTCGTCCCGCGCTCCGCGCTGCCGCCGCCGAGCGCGGGCGAATTCTACTGGGTCGATCTGGAAGGCCTGCGCGTGGTCAATGTGGACGGCACCGACTTCGGCACCGTCTCGCACCTGTTCTCGACCGGTGCGAACGACGTGCTGGTGGCGCGTGGCGACCGCGAGCGCCTGATCCCGTTCGTCGATCCCGACTACATCCGCTCGGTGGATTTCGAGGCGGGTGTGGTCACCGTGGACTGGGACCCCGAATTCTAGGAGTGAGTGGAGAGGAGTGAGAAGTGAGTGGGCACTGCAGTCGGTGCCGGCCCTGCCTTACTCTGGCGCGTTGCCATTCGCAGTGCAGCCGCTCTCCCTCATTCCTCACTTCTCTCCACTTACTCCTCGCCCCATGCGCATCGACGTCATGACCCTGTTTCCCGACTTCATCGCCCAGGCCGCAGCCGTGGGCGTGGTGGGACGTGCGCAAGAGCGTGGACTGCTGTCGCTGCATGGCTGGAATCCCCGCGATTACGCCAGTGGCGGCTACCGCCGGGTGGACGATCGCCCGTTCGGCGGCGGGCCGGGCATGGTGATGCTGATCGAGCCCCTGCGGGCTTGTCTTGAAGCGGTCCGGGCGGCGGATCCGGTTCCGGCGCCGGTGATCTACATGAGCCCGCAGGGCGCGCCGCTCACCCAGAAGAAAGCGCGCGAACTGGCGGCGCTGCCACGCATGATCCTGCTGTGCGGTCGCTACGAAGGCGTGGACGAGCGCTTCCTCCAGGCTGAGGTCGATGAAGAACTTTCGATCGGCGACTACGTGCTGTCCGGCGGCGAACTGGCGGCGGCCGTGGTCATCGATGCGGTCGGGCGCCTGCAGGAAGGTGCTCTGAACGATGCGGAGTCGGCCATCCAGGACAGTTTCGAGGGGGACGGCCTGCTGGACTGCCCGCACTACACCCAGCCTTCGAGCCATCCGCTGGGCGACGTGCCGGCCGTCCTGCGCTCCGGCGACCATGCGGCCATCGCGCGCTGGCGCCGCCAGCAGGCGCTGGGCCGGACCTGGCTCCGCCGTCCGGACCTGCTGGACGAGGCCGGCTTGTCCAAGGCCGACCGGATCCTGCTGGACGCCTTCCGGGCCGATCTGGCGGGCCGGGACTGGGCAGGGTAGCCACCCGGCCGGGAAATCCGGTAGAATGCGCGACCCTTGGGCGGTTCACGCCCCCGGATCCCATAAGAATATCGTGCAGCGCAATCCGGCGACTGCATCAGTTTCCGCTGTCGCAAGACACGATCACGCATACAAGCATTGGTGCCAACATGAGCAAGCTCCTCCAGGAATTCGAAGCCTCCCAGATCACGCGCGAGCTGCCCGCGTTCGGCCCCGGTGACACGGTCGTCGTCAACGTGAAGGTCAAGGAAGGCAACCGCGAGCGCGTGCAGGCGTACGAAGGCGTCGTCATCGCCAAGAAGAACGCCGGCCTGAACTCCGCTTTCACCGTGCGCAAGATCTCGCATGGCTACGGCGTCGAGCGCGTGTTCCAGACCCACAGCGCCTCGATCGACTCGGTCGAAGTGAAGCGCCGCGGCAAGGTCCGCGCTGGCAAGCTGTACTACCTGCGCGACCTGGAAGGCAAGGCTGCCCGCATCAAGGAAGACCTGGCCGCCAACGCCGCCGCCAAGGCCGCCCGCCAGGCCGCTGCCGCCGCTGCTGAGTAAACGCGCGTCCGTTACCGGATGCGCAACGAAGCCCCGGCCTGTGCCGGGGCTTTTTGCTTTAATGTCCCCTCCTGCACGATGAGCCCCGGTGCACGCGGATGAGGCGGTGCGCGATTGCGATCTTCATGATGGCTGCCCTGGCATGGCCGGCTGTCCTGGTCGCCGGCCAGGGGCGTCAGGACGACGTTCGCCTGGATGCGCCTTCTCCGCTCGCGGGCGCCCGTGAGATCGCACGCCGCACGCAGACGCCCACCACCTTCGATCGCATGCAGCGGTATGTGTCCGGCTCAGGGCGCCAACTGGCCGAGCAGACGGTGGATATCGCGCAGGCCCGCTTCGACGTCTTCGTCCCGCGGAAACCGCCGCCCCCGCGCGGCTATGCACTGCTCGTCTGGATTCCGCCCCAGGACGCGTACCGTGCGCCCATGGACTGGATGCCGACCCTCGAAGCGCACGGCATGATCTATGTGTCGCCCCGCGAAGCGGGAAACGAAGCGATCGTGTTCGATCGCCGCATGCCGTTGGCGCTGCATGCGGCGCACGGCATCGCCGCGCGGTATCCGGTGGACCCCGAGCGCGTGTTCGTCGGCGGGTTCTCGGGAGGTTCGCGGACGGCGTTGAGGGTCGCGCTGGCCTATCCGGACGTGTTCCGTGGTGCGCTTCTGAATGCGGGGAGCGACGCCATCGGGAGCACGCGTTTGACCGCGCCGCCTGCCGATCTGATGCGACTGTTCCAGACGACGGTGCGTCTGGCCTACGTTACCGGCGCGCACGACCTGCCCAATCGTCGTGCGGACGCGGCCAGTCAGCGCTCCATGCAGGAATTCTGCGTGCAACAGGTGTATCGCCACTCGATGGGATCGCGCGGCCACGCCACGCCGGACAGGCGGGCCTTCCAGAAGGTGCTGGCATGGTTGGATGCGCCCTCGCCGCCGCCCGACCACGCCGCCCTGGAAACATGCAGGAAAGGGCTGAGCGAGCGTGTGCAAGCCGACCTGGCGCAGGTGCGGGGGCTGCTCGACGGCGGAGATCTGGTGGCGGCCGGCATGGCACTGGGGGACGCGGACCAGCGTTGGGGCGGACTGGCGGCACCGGAGAGCGTCGAACTGGCGCGCAGGATCGCCACAGGACTGGCGGAGACCCGGTAGGGTAGGCATCAAGGTGATGCGCGAGGACGTGATGAATTTGGGATCGGATGAGCAGGGCATGGCGACCCTGAGGCTGGACATCTGGCTCTGGGCCGCCCGCTTCTACAAGACCCGCAGCCTAGCCAAGCAGGCCGTCGTGACCGGCAAGGTCGACGTGGGCGGACAACGGGCCAAGTCCTCGCGCGCCGTGCGCGTGGGCGATGTCCTGGCGATCACGCGCGGTGACGATACCTACGAGATCGAAGTGCGCGGGCTCAGCGACCAGCGTGGGCCTGCCCCCGCAGCGCAGGCGCTGTATGTCGAATCCGAAGCCTCGCGTGCACGGCGCGAAGCGGCCCTGGCGCAGCGGCGGGCCGAGCGCGCCGGCTACCAGGCGCCACAGTCCAGACCCGACAAGCGTGCGCGGCGCCTGATCCGCGCGCTGGGCGACATCGACGCGATGTAAAAAGAAGGGCGCCGAGGCGCCCTTCGTCTTGCATGATGCCGGCCGCTCAGCGTCCGCCGCCGAACATGCCGCTGCCGATCTTGAGGATGTCCCCCAGGCCCAGCTGGCCGTCGCCATCCTGGTCGAGCACCGCACCGAGCAGTCCGCCGCCCAGGCCGCCCTGCTGCTGCACCTGGCGCTGCTCCTGGCCCAGTACTTCGGCCAGTCCCAGCGGATTGTTCTGCGCGCCGCCCTGGCTCATGCGCTGGGCGATGAAGGCCAGCACGATGGGCGCCAGGATCTTCAGCAACTGGCCCGCACGCTCACCCCCCAGGCCGGTGGCCTGGCCCAGGCCCAGTTCGGCCCGGTTCTGCTGACCCCCGAAGATGTGGCCGAGGATGCCGGCGCCATTGGCCTGCGGCGACGAAGCGCCGCCCAGCACCGCGCCCAGCACGCTGCCAAGGTCGAGACCGGCGTGGTTGCGCTGCAGGGCGCCGAACAGGGCTTCTGCGCCTTGCGGCTGCGCCGTGTTGCGACCCAGCGCGCCCAATAGCAGCGGAAGCGCGGCACTCACCGCGCTGGAGGCCTGCATCTGCCCGATGCCGAGTTGCTGGGAGACCTGCTGCAGCGGGGCGCCCTGCAACTGGGCGAAGAGATCTTCGGCGAGGGATGCGTTGCTCATCGTGCGGTCGTCCTCCTGGACGGGGATGGAGAGTCGCGGATGATGCTAGCGCCAATCTGACCGGGCACCGACTCACAATTGCCCTGGACCGACCGGCGGACACGACAACGCCGCATGCCCGGCCCGCGCATGCGGCGTTGCGACGATCTGCAGTGGACGATCAACTCAGGTCGAAACGGTCCAGTTCCATCACCTTCGTCCAGGCCGCCACGAAGTCCTTCACGAACTTCTCCTTGCCATCCGCGCTGGCATAGACCTCGGCCAGTGCGCGCAGCACCGAGTTAGAGCCGAAGACCAGATCGACCCGGCTCCCGGTCCACTTCTTCGCCCCCGTCTTGCGCTCATGCCCCGCGTAGCGGTTGTCGCCGGTGGCCTTCCACTCCGTGCCCATGTCGAGCAGGTTGACGAAGAAGTCGTTGCTCAGCGTGCCTGGCCTGTCGGTGAACACGCCCGTGTCGCTGCCGTCCGCATTGGCGCCCACTACGCGCAGGCCGCCGACCAGCACCGTCATCTCCGGTGCCGTGAGGGTCAGCAATTGCGCCTTGTCGACCAGCAGGTGTTCGGCGGGCACGACCGAGCGTCCCTTGAGGTAATTGCGGAACCCATCGGCGAAGGGCTCCAGCACGGCGAACGACGCGACATCGGTCTGGTCCTGGCGTGCATCGGTGCGGCCAGGACGGAACGGCACCGTGACGTCGACGCCGCCCGCCTTCGCTGCCTGCTCCACGCCCACACCGCCTGCCAGCACGATGAGGTCGGCCAGCGAGACCTTCTTGCCGCCAGCGGCCTCCAGGTTGAACTCCATCTGGATGCGCTCCAGTGTCTTCAACACCTTCGCCAATTGATCCGGTCGGTTGACCGCCCAGTCCTTCTGCGGCGCCAGGCGGATACGCGCGCCGTTCGCACCGCCGCGCTTGTCGCCGCCGCGGAACGTCGACGCCGACGCCCACGCCGTGGCGACCAGCTCGGACACGGACAGTCCCGAGGCCGCCACCTTGCCCTTCAACGTAGCGATGTCGGCCGCATCGATGGGTGCGTAGTCGGCACTGGGCAGCGGGTCCTGCCAGATCAGTTCTTCCTTGGGCACTTCCGGGCCCAGGTAGCGCGCGCGCGGGCCCATGTCGCGATGGGTCAGCTTGAACCACGCCCGCGCGAACGCATCGGCGAACGCCTGCGGATTCTCCAGGAAGCGCTTGGAGATCGGCCCGTAGATCGGATCGAAGCGCAGCGACAGGTCGGTGGTCAGCATCTTGGGGCGCTGCTTGCGGGTGGAGTCGTGCGCGAGCGGCACGTCCTCCGGCGCGTTCTTGGCGACCCATTGGTGGGCGCCGGCAGGCGACTTCTCCAGCTCCCATTCGAACCCGAACAGGTTCTCGAAGAACTTGTTGCTCCACAGCGTGGGCGTCTGCGTCCAGGTGACCTCGATGCCCGAGGTGATGGTGTCGCCGCCCTTGCCGCTGCCGAACCTGTTGTGCCAGCCCAGGCCCTGCTGTTCCAGTTCGCCCGCTTCCGGTTCGGCCCCCACGTTGTCGGCGGGGCCGGCACCATGCGTCTTGCCGAAGGTATGGCCTCCGGCGATGAGGGCGACGGTTTCCTCGTCGTCCATCGCCATGCGGGCGAAGGTGTCGCGGATGTCCTTCGCCGCGAGCAGGGGATCGGGATTGCCGTCGGGGCCTTCCGGGTTCACGTAGATCAGACCCATCTGCACGGCCGCCAGCGGATTCTCCAGCCGGCGCGAATGCACGTCGCCGTCCGCCGTGTCGTCCGAGACCAGCACACCTTCGTCGCCTGGCTTCTCGACGCCCTCGGAGCCGTGCGCATAGCGGATGTCGCCGCCCAGCCACGTGGTCTCGCGGCCCCAGTACACGTCCTGGTCCGGTTCCCAGGTGTCCTCACGCCCACCGCCGAAGCCGAAAGTGCGGAAGCCCATCGTTTCCAGCGCGACGTTGCCGGCCAGGATCATCAGGTCGGCCCACGAGATGGCCTGCCCGTATTTCTGCTTGATCGGCCACAGCAGGCGGCGCGCCTTATCCAGGCTGACGTTGTCGGGCCAGCTGTTGAGCGGCGCGAAGCGCTGCTGTCCGCGGCCGCCGCCGCCGCGCCCGTCGCCGATGCGGTAGGTGCCTGCGCTATGCCAGGCCATGCGGACGAAAAGGCCGCCGTAGTGGCCGAAATCGGCCGGCCACCAGTCCTGCGAATCGGTCATCAGGTCGCGCAGGTCCTTCTTCAGCGCGTGGTAGTCGACCTTCTTGAACGCCTCGGCGTAGTCGAAGCCGGGGTCGAGCGGGTTGGAGCGCGACGAGTGCTGGTTCAGCAGGTCCAAGCGCAACTGGTTGGGCCACCAGTCGCGATTGCCGGTACCGCCACCCGCAGTCGGATGGAACGGGCACTTGGATTCAGTGGTCATGGCGAGGCTTCCTAGGGCAGTGGGGTGTTTCAGGAGGGGGCGGGAATGCGTCGGTGCAGAAAGGAAAAAGCGACGCGCGATGCGACATGCGATTTGCGGGGAGCGGGGGAGGAGGGTGCAGGGAGGACGGCAGGGCGGGCGTGCACACGGCTGACGTCCTCGAGGGCGTGGGCAGATGGCGACCAGACTAGGCAGTGCAGACGATCAAGGAAAATCGTTTTTTGCGAAGAGTCCGATAGCGGCATTCAATGGTGCGTTGCGCCATCCGTCGTCATCCCGGCACGCGCCACGATACTCCGCAGGCGTTACGCGGGTGTTGTAGCCGCGTGCGCGGTCGTGCCCCGCCGCGATGGTCACGGGGGCGTGGGAGGAATGCGCAGGTGTCCTGCGCCTACAGGATCAGAGCAGCGCCTTGAGACGGTACAGCGCTTCGAGCGCCTGTTTGGGCGAGAGTTCGTCGGGATCGATCGCCGCCAGGGCTTCCTGTGCGGCCGAAGGCGCCGCGGCGAACAGGCCGAACTGTTGCGGCGCATCCAGCGCCTGCGGCGCCATGTCCGATGCATGGGTTTCCCGGCCACGCTGTTCCAGCTCGGCCAGCCGACGGCGTGCCTGCTGCAGTGTGGTCCTGGGCAGGCCGGCCAGCGCGGCCACCTGCAGGCCGAAGCTCCGGTCCGCCGCCCCCTCCTTCACCGCATGCATGAAGACCAGCGTATCGCCATGCTCCACAGCGTCCAGATGCACGTTGGCGATGCCGCTGCCGGGTTCTCCTGCGAGCGCCGTCAACTCGAAATAATGGGTGGCGAACAGCGTGTAGCAGCGGTTGGTGCCGGCCAGGTGGCGCGCCACCGCGTCCGCCAGCGCCAGGCCGTCGTAGGTCGAGGTGCCGCGGCCGATCTCGTCCATCAGCACCAGCGACTGTGCAGTGGCGTGATGCAGGATGTAGCTGGTCTCCGCCATCTCCACCATGAAGGTGGACTGGCCGCGCGCCAGGTCGTCGCCGGCGCCGATGCGGGTGAGGATACGGTCGATCGGCCCGATCACCGCACGCGATGCCGGGACGAAACTGCCGATGTGGGCCAGCAGCACGATCAGCGCGTTCTGCCGCATGTAGGTCGACTTGCCGCCCATGTTCGGGCCGGTGATCACCAGCATGCGCCTGCCTTCGTCCAGCACCAGGTCGTTGGGCTCGAACGGTTCCTTGCGCACCGCCTCGACCACCGGGTGCCGTCCGCGCTCGATGCGCAGGCCGGGCGCTTCGTCCAGTTCCGGTTGCGCCCAGTCCAGTTCCTGTGCACGTTCGGAGAAGGCGGCGAGCACGTCCAGTTCGCTCAGCGCGGCAGCGCAGCGCTTGAGCGGCTCAAGGCGCGCATTGAGCGTATCCAGCAGTGCGTCGTACAGCAGCTTCTCGCGGGACAGCGAACGCTCGCGTGCCGACAGCACCTTGTCCTCGAACTGTTTCAGCTCCTCGGTGATGTAGCGCTCGGCGCCGGTCAGTGTCTGCCGGCGCGTGTAGTGCACCGGCGCCTTGTCGGCCTGGCCCTTGCTGATCTCGATGTAATAGCCGTGCACGCGGTTGTAGCCCACCTTGAGCGTGGCGATGCCGCTGCTCGCGCGTTCGCGGGCTTCCAGGTCGACCAGGAACTGGTCCGCGTTCGTGCTCAGCCGGCGCAGTTCGTCGAGTTCGGCATCGTAGCCGTCGGCCAGCACGCCGCCGTCGCTGAGCTTCAACGGCGGTTGTGCGGCGATGGCGGCGATGAGCAGCGCCGCGGTGTCCGCGTGCTCGCCCAGCTCCGCCGCCAGCGCCCGAAGGCGCGGCGAATCCAGCGGTGCGAGATGCCCCTGCACCTCCGGCAGCAGCGCCAGGCCATCGCGCAGCGTGGACAGGTCGCGCGGGCGCGCCGAGCGTAGCGCCACACGGGTGAGGATGCGTTCCAGGTCGCCCAGCCCGCGGAAGCCGGTGCGCAGATCGCGCGCGGCGTGTTCCATCAGCGTGGCGACGGCATGGTGGCGCTCGCCCAGCAGGCGGCGGTCGCGCAGTGGCCGGTGCAGCCAACGCCGCAACAGACGCCCGCCCATCGGCGTGACGGTGGTGTCCAGCACGCCCAGCAAGGTGTGCCGCGTGTCGCCATCGACGCGGGTATCCAGTTCCAGGTGGCGGCGCGTGGCGGCGTTCATCGCGATCGCGTCGCTGGCCGACTCCACAGCGATCGCGGTGAGGTGCGGCAGTCGCTGCTTCTGGGTCTCTTCCACATAACCCAGCAGGGCGCCCGCGGCGGCCGTGGCCAATGCCTTGTCGTCGATGCCGAACCCCGTGAGGTCATGCACGCCGAAGAATCCCAGCAGCTGGCGGCGCCCGCTGTCGGGGTCGAACAGCCACGGCGCACGCCGGCGCGTTCCCGTGCGCTGCTGCAGGAATGCCGGCCAGCCTTCCTCATCCGGCAGCAGCAGTTCGGCCGGCTCAAGCCGCGCGAGTTCGGCCTCCAGCGCGTCGTCGTTCTCGACCTCGTTAACCAGGAAGCGGCCACCGGCCAGGTCCGCCCAGGCCAATCCGTAGCCCGAGCGCCCGCGCGCGACCGCCATGAGCAGCGTGTCGCGGCGTTCGTTGAGCAGGGCCTCGTCGGTCACCGTGCCCGGCGTCACCACGCGCACCACCTTGCGTTCCACCAGGCCCTTGGCCAGTGCGGGGTCGCCGATCTGTTCGCAGATCGCCACCGATTCGCCCAGCGCCACAAGTCGGGCCAGGTAGCCCTCGCAGGCATGCACCGGCACCCCGGCCATCGGGATGGGCGCGCCCCCGGAACTGCCGCGCTGGGTCAGCGTGATGTCGAGCAACCGCGCGGCCTTGCGTGCGTCGTCGTAGAAAAGTTCGTAGAAGTCCCCCATCCGGAAGAAGAGCAGCAGGTCCGGGTACTCCGCCTTGGCGGCGAAGAACTGCTTCATCAGGGGCGTGTGTTCCGACTTGTCTTTGCTCACGAGGCCAGTGGGGATGAGGGGGCAAAAGGGCGTTGATTGTAGCCGCTGGCCGTGCCGCGCCCCGATGGCGACGTGCACCCGAGCCTGCCTGCCATGACGCGGGAGGGAGGCGTTGCGGCGCGCGCGAAGCCGGACGGGCGTAATCGGAGTTCCGCACGATCGTTCGTAAAATCAGTGGCTTATCCATGCCAAAGTGATGGCCTGCGTATCGACGCAGTGCAGAATGCCGCGCTGTGAAGCCGGTGTTAATTTCGCGTTGACGCAAGGGGAGTTGCGTTCGCTTTCGGCGGTAATGCCGCCCGTACCACTACGGATTTTCTTGCACGACATCGCCAGAACATGGCCCTTGGGAGGGGACAACATGGTCACTGCATCGCACAGGCGCAAAGCGCTTTCGCTCGCCGTCTTCACCGCGCTCTGCGCAACCTCGCACGCATACGCGCAGCAGGCGGCTGCGGCGGCCGAAGAAGAGGAACCCACCACGCTGGCCACCATGACGGTGACCGCGCAGAAGCGTGAGGAGGCCATGCAGGATGTGCCGATCGCGGTCACTGCGATCTCCGAACAACTCCTGCAGGACACCGGCGTGCGCGACATCAAGGACCTGCAGGTCCTGGTGCCCGGCATGACCGTGACCAGCACGCAGAGCGAGGCCATCACCACCGCGCGCATCCGCGGCATCGGCACCGTCGGCGACAACGTGGGCCTCGAGTCTTCGGTCGGCGTGGTGATCGACGGCGTCTACCGCCCGCGCAACAGTGTCGGCTTCGGCGACCTGGGCCAGCTCGAACGCATCGAAGTGCTGAAGGGCCCGCAGGGCACGGTGTTCGGCAAGAACACCTCGGCGGGTGTCATCAACGTGGTGACCCGTCGCCCCAGCTACACGCAGAGCGCCGAAGGCGAGGTCACCGTGGGCAACCATGGCGCCCTGGGCGCGTCCGGCAGCTACAACGACGCGCTGGGCGAGGTGGGCGCGTTCAACCTGTATGCCGCCAAGCGCAAGCGCGACGGCTGGATGGACGTGCGCACCGGCAATGGTCCGCGCAAGGAAACCGACGACTACGACCAGAACTTCCACACGGTGCGCGGCAAGCTGCTGCTGGAGCCCAGCGACAACCTGGACATCCTGGTGGCCGGCGACTTCACCAGCCGGGAAGAGAACTGCTGCACCGCGGTGCAGACCACGGTGGGCGCCACCGCCGCCATCCTCAATGCGCTCGTTGGCGGCCAGGCCGTCGCCGCGCCGGGCGACGATCCGTTCGACCGCGTCGCCTACAGCAACCGGCCGACCACGCAGGACATCAAGGACAGCGGCGTGTCGGTGGAGGTCAACTGGGATTCGCCGTGGTTCGGCGACGCCACGCTGACCTCCATCACCGCCCAGCGCAAGTGGGAGGCCATCAATGGCCTGGACTACGACTTCAGCACGGCGGACATCCTGTACCGCAATGCGGACGAGGACGAGTCCTTCACCGGCTTCGACACCTTCAGCCAGGAGTTCCGCCTGACCGGGGCCACCGAACGCGTGGACTGGATGGTGGGTGCGTTCTACTCGGATGAGGATCTGGACCGCACCGAGACCTACCGCGTGGGCGCGCACTACGAGCCGTATCTGTCGGTGGCGCTGCTGTCCATCATCAATCCTGTCCTGGGCCAGTCGCCGACCGCGCCGCTGTTCCTGTCGCAGGCCAGCGGGCGCCCGTTCGGCACGGTCTTTGCCGGTCTCGGTGCGCTGGACACCTACAAGCAGAACGCCAAGAGCACCGCGCTGTTCACCAACAACACCTGGCACGCCACCGACGCCCTGGATATCACCGTCGGCCTGCGCTACACCCGGGAAAAGAAGAGCCTGGTCTCCAACTACAGCAACCCCAACGGTGGCGCCGGCTGCGGTGCGATGCTGGCCAATCCCGCGCAGGTCGTCGCGGCCCTGGTGGCTCGTGGCTTGACCGTGGCGCAGGCGTCGGCGGCGGCGCCCACGGTGGTCGGCTACGGCTGCCTGCCCTGGGCCAACCCGCTGCACAACGCACCCACGCGCGACACGGTGCAGCAGCGCGAAGAGAAGGAATGGTCGGGCACGCTGAAGGCGGCCTATCGCTGGAACGACAACGTGATGACCTACGGTTCGTTCGCCCGCGGCTACAAGGGTGGCGGCTTCAACCTGGATCGCGTGCAGTCGTCGAACGGACTGAGCAGCGGCAGTGCGAACGGCATCCAGCCGGTCCTCGACACCTCGTTCGGCGGCGAGTTCGTGGACAGCTACGAGCTGGGCGCCAAGACCACCTGGCTGGACGGCAACCTGCTGCTGAACGCCACCCTGTTCCACCAGAAGTACGAGGACTTCCAGCTCAACAGCTTCCTGGGCACCAGCTTCGTGGTGCGCTCGATTCCGGAAGTCACCTCGCAGGGCCTGGATGCCGAACTGATGTGGCAGCCGAAGTCGATCCGCGGTCTGATGCTGCAGAGCGGCCTGATGTATGCCGACACGAAGTACGGCGACAACATCCCGGGTTGCGATTTCGTCGGGCCGGGACAGACCTCCGCCGCATGCCCATCGGTCGGAGCGTTGTACAAGCTGCAGGGTGCGCAGATGAGCTTCGCGCCGAAGTGGTCCGGATCGGCGGCGATCACCTACGAGTGGGACATCGGCAACCTGATGGCGCGTTTCAACATCGGCGCCAAGTACGTGTCCAAGTACAACACCGGCTCCGACCTCGACCCGGAAAAGATGCAGGACGCGTACACCGTGGCGAACGCGCGCTTCGGCATTGGTGCGCAGGACCAGCGGTGGATGCTGGAGTTCTGGGGCACCAACATCACCGATGAGGACTACGTGCAGGTCGGCTTCGACGGCCCGCTGCAGAACGTCTCGCCGGCCCCGAACAACCCGTTCAACACGTTCAACGCCTTCCTGGGCGCACCCCGGATGTACGGTGTGACGCTGCGCGTCCGCTACTGATCCCCTTCGCACGATGTGGCGAGCGGCCCGCCTTCCCCGGCGGGCCGTTTTCTTTTGTGGCCCGGCAGGGCGACAGCGCCCGGCAAATCGGCTACAACACGCACGCCCCCTGTCGGAACCCAAGAGATGTCCGTACCCACCGATGAAGCCCTGCGCGTGCTGGCCCACCATGTTGGCGAGCGCCTGCGGCAGGGCCGCGACCATCTGGTCACGGCGGAAAGCTGCACCGGTGGCTGGATCGCCAAGTGCGTGACCGATATCGCCGGCTCCTCCGACTGGTTCGACTGCGGGATGGCGGCCTACAGCTACGAGGCCAAGCAGGCGTTGCTGGGCGTGCGGCCGCAGACCCTGGAGGTCCACGGCGCCGTCAGCCGCGAGACCGTCATCGAGATGGTTTCCGGCGCCCTGGTCAACTCCGGTGCCAGCGTCGCCGTGGCGGTGACCGGCATCGCCGGGCCCGGCGGCGGCAGTCCCGACAAGCCGGTGGGCACGGTGTGGATCGGCTGGAAGCGGCGCGGCGGCTACGCGCGCGCGGAGATGTTCCAGTTCGCCGGCGATCGCGAAGCGGTACGGCGGCAGACGGTGGAAGCCGCACTGAAAGGGCTGGAGTCGCTGTGAGCGGCGCGCCACGGCGGGGAGCGGACGCATGATGTGGGAGACGCTGGGCACCGTGCGCGATCTGGGTCGGCTGCAGGACATCGCATCCGTCCTGATCCGGTGGGGCTTCGGCGACATGGTCAAGCGCATGGGCATGGCCGGGGTGCTGGAGAAGGCCGGCCGGCTGCTGCACTGGCAGGCGGTGGAGGAAGGGCGCCTGCGCATGGACGTGCCGACGCGGCTGCGTTGCACCCTGCAGGATCTGGGGCCGACGTTCGTCAAGCTCGGCCAGGTGCTGGCCACCCGCGTGGACCTGCTTCCGCCAGCCTGGATCGACGAGCTCGGCAAGCTGCAGAACGCCGTGCCCGCGCTGCCCTGGGACGCGGTGCTTCCCCAGCTGCGCGAGGACCTGGGTGCCGAACCCGAAGCGGTATTCGCGCGCGTGGAACATGAGCCGCTGGCGGCCGCCTCGCTGGCGCAGGCCCATCGCGCCTGGCTGGCCGATGGCAGCGCCGTCGTCCTGAAGATCCGCCGCCCCGGCATCCGCGACACGGTCGAGGCCGACCTGCGGCTGCTGAAGCACTTGGCGGTGATCGTCGAGAAGAACCTGCCGGAACTGCGCCGCTACCATCCGCAGCGCATCGTCCAGCAGTTCAGTGCGTCGCTGCGCCGCGAACTCGACTTCGCCGCCGAGTGCCGCAATGCCGAGCGGATCGCGCACAACTTCGCCGGCCGCGACGATATCGTCATCCCGCGGGTGTACTGGCAATGGACCTGCGAGCGGCTCAACGTGCAGGAGTGCCTGGAGGGCGTGCCCGGGCGCGATCTCGCCGCTGTCGATGCGATGGGGCTGGACCGTGTGCAGCTGGCGCGCACGGGCGCGGGCCTGGTGCTGAAGATGGTGCTTGAGGACGGCTTCTTCCATGCCGACCCGCACCCGGGCAACATTTTCTACATGCCGGATGGCGCGATCGGCGTGATCGATTTCGGCATGGTGGGACGGGTCACCGAGCAGCGGCGGTTCCAGATCGTGCGCCTGCTGCACGGGCTGGTGGTCCACGACTCGGCCGCCGTCGCCGAGGTGCTGGCGGACTGGACCGAGGAAAACAACGATATCGATGAAGTGCGGTTGCAGGAATCGGCCGACGTCTTCGTCGATCAGTACCGCGGGGTCCCGCTCAAGGACCTGCGCATGGGAGCGATGCTCGGCGACGTCACGGCGATGCTGCGCGAGCACGGCCTCAGCCTGCCGGCCGACTTGGCGCTGATGATCAAGGCATTCCTGACCCTGGAGGGCATGGGGCGGCAGCTGGATCCGGATTTCGACATGGCCAGCGAAGCGCGACCCTACCTGGAGCGCGCGATGCTGGAGCGCTTCGCCCCGGATGTACTGGTCCGGCGCGGGCGCCGCACGCTCTCTGGCCTGGTCGACCTGCTGCGCGACATGCCGCGCGACGTCCACCGCCTGCTGCAGTCGGCCCGGCGCGGCAAGCTGCAGATGCACATCGAGGTCGATACGCTCAGGGCCTTCGGGGAACAGGTGGACCGCGCCGCCAACCGGTTGACGATGGGCATCATCACGGCGTCGCTGGTGATCGGTTCCTCGATCGTGATGAACAGCGTGGGCGGAGGGGTCTCCAACCGCTGGCTGATGGCCCTGGGGGTGCTGGGCTTCGTAGGGGCCGCGCTCTGCGGGGTCTGGATCCTGTTCTCCATCTGGCGCAGCGGGCGACGCTAGCTGCGACGCTTGCCAGGGTGGGGCGTTAGTAGTATTACTACTAACCATGGACCTGACCGATACCCAGCTCGCCATCCTTGCCCTGATCGCCGAACGGCTGGAGGCCGAGGGCATGCCGCCTTCGCAGGCCGAAATCGCCAAGGCCTTCGGTTTCAAGGGCGTGCGGGCTGCCCAGTACCACCTCGAGGCGCTGGAACAGGCGGGCGCCATCGAACGCGTGCCGGGCCGCGCCCGCGGCATCCGCCTGCTCAAGGCCCCACCTTCGCCCCAGCCGGATCTGGCATTCCCGGCCGCGAACGAGGAGGGCCTGCGTGTGCCCGTGCTGGGACAGGTGGCGGCCGGCGCGCCGATCGGTGCGGATGCCGATCACCACGATTACGTGCTGCTGGATCGGGCCTTCTTCGCCCCGGCGCCGGATTACCTGTTGAAGGTGAGGGGCGATTCGATGCGCGACGAAGGCATCTTCGACGGCGACCTGATCGGCGTGCACCGTACCCGCGATGCCCGCTCCGGCCAGATCGTGGTGGCGCGCATCGACGACGCCATCACGGTGAAGCTGCTGAAGATCGGCAAGGACCGCATCCGGCTGCTGCCGCGCAACCCCGACTATGCGCCCATCGAGGTCGCGCCGGACCAGGATTTCGCCATCGAAGGCCTGTACTGCGGCCTGGTGAGGCCCAACCGGTGAATCCGCGTAGCGCTGCTTCCGACGCTGCCGCGCGGGGTTTTCCGACACGGCCGCACGGCCTGGACCGGTCCCGCAGCGTCTCGCCGCATTTTATTTTCTGCCATCCCCGCACCGTCGCAGCCTGTGCGATGGGCGCTCCCCACACTCACCTCACCGCATACGACCACATTGACTAGGACCACGACGATGGACGAGAACAAGAAGCGCGCCCTTTCCGCCGCCCTGACCCAGATCGAGCGCCAGTTCGGCAAGGGCTCGGTGATGCGCATGGGCGATCGGGTCATCGAACCCGTGGAAATCATCCCCACCGGCTCGCTGATGCTGGATATCGCGCTGGGCATCGGCGGCCTGCCGCGCGGCCGGGTTGTGGAAATCTATGGTCCGGAATCCTCGGGCAAGACCACGCTGACCCTGCAGGCCATCGCCCAGTGCCAGAAGCAGGGCGGCACCGCGGCCTTCATCGATGCCGAGCATGCACTCGACCCTATCTACGCCGCCAAGCTGGGCGTGAACGTGGATGACCTGCTGCTGTCCCAGCCGGACACCGGCGAGCAGGCGCTCGAAATCGCCGACATGCTGGTGCGCTCCGGCTCCATCGACATCGTGGTCATCGACTCCGTGGCGGCGCTGACGCCGAAGGCGGAAATCGAGGGCGAGATGGGCGACCAGCTGCCGGGCCTGCAGGCGCGCCTGATGAGCCAGGCCCTGCGCAAGCTCACCGGCAACATCAAGCGCTCCAATACCACCGTCATCTTCATCAACCAGTTGCGCATGAAGATCGGCGTGATGATGCCCGGCCAGAGCCCCGAAACCACCACCGGCGGCAACGCACTGAAGTTCTACGCTTCGGTCCGCCTGGACATCCGCCGCATCGGTGCCATCAAGAAGGGCGACGAGATCATCGGCAACCAGACCAAGATCAAGGTGGTCAAGAACAAGCTGGCGCCTCCGTTCAAGCAGGTGGTCACGGAGATCCTGTACGGCGAGGGCATCAGCCGCGAAGGCGAGCTGATCGACATGGGCGTGGAGGCCAAGCTGGTGGAGAAGGCCGGCGCCTGGTACAGCTATGGCAGCGAGCGCATCGGCCAGGGCAAGGACAACTCCCGCACGTTCCTGCGCGAGAATCCGGCCATTGCCGCGAAGCTGGAGGCCGAGCTGCGCGAGAAGTTCCAGCCGGCCGAAGCCCCGCGTGGCGAAGGCGCGGAAGACGACGCCGAGTAAGGGCGGGCGTGAGCGGGAACGGGAAGGGCGCGCGCGATGGCGGATGAGGACGCACGCAACGTCTGCCGTCGCAAGCCGGCCGAGCAGACGCCGCTGCAGCGTGCCCTCGGCCTGTTGACCCGGCGGGAGCATTCCCGCCGGGAACTGTCCCGGAAATTGACGTCCCGCGGTGTGGAAGCGGCCGATGTGCGATCGGCCGTGGACCGGCTGGAGGCCGAGGGCTGGCAGAGCGACACGCGCTTTGCCGAGGCGCTCGTCCGCAGCCGGGCCTCGGGTGGTTATGGTCCGCTGAGGATCAGGGCCGAGCTGTCCACTCACGGGCTGGACCGTGAGGCGATCACGGCGGCCATGGCCACCTTCGATGGCGACTGGACCGAAACGGCGTGCGACCTCGTCCGCCGGCGTTTCGGTCCAGCCCGCCAGATCGACCCGGCTCAACGGCGCAAGATCGCGGATTTTCTGATCCGGCGGGGTTTCGATGCCGAAGCCGTGCGCGCTGCCAGCCGGCTGGAGCTGGAGGACTCGGGCGGGGCAGCCTGATAATCTAGGACATTGGGTTGCTTCCACCCGGCCGTGCCCGCATTACGCGGACAGCGCGGCGCAAGGAAGCGCCTTCCAGCCAATGCCTGCCAGATGACCACTCCCAAGACCTTCAGCACCCGCCAGATCCGCCAGGATTTCCTCGATTTCTTCGCCGGCAAGGGCCATACCATCGTGCCGTCCGCCTCCCTGGTGCCCGGCAACGATCCCACCCTGCTGTTCACCAACTCCGGCATGGTGCAGTTCAAGGACGTGTTCCTGGGGGCGGAGAAGCGCAGCTACGTGCGTGCGGCCGATGTCCAGCGCTGCCTGCGGGCCGGCGGCAAGCACAACGACCTGGATTCGGTGGGGTATACCGCCCGCCACCACACGTTCTTCGAGATGCTGGGCAACTGGTCCTTCGGCGACTACTTCAAGAAGGAGGCCATCGCCTGGGCGTGGGAGTTGCTGACCGAGGTCTGGAAGCTTCCCAAGGAGCGCCTGCTGGTCACGGTCTACCACACTGACGACGAGGCCTACGACCTCTGGCACGACATGATCGGCCTGCCGCCGGAGCGCATCGTGCGCATCGGCGACAACAAGGGCGCGCCCTATGCATCGGACAATTTCTGGCAGATGGCCGATACCGGCCCCTGCGGTCCGTGCACCGAGATCTTCTACGACCACGGCGAGCACATCGCCGGCGGTCCCCCGGGCTCCGCGGACGAGGACGGGGACCGCTACATCGAGATCTGGAACAACGTCTTCATGCAGTTCGATCGCCAGCCGGACGGCACGCTCGTCCCGCTGCCGGCGCCGTGCGTGGACACCGGCATGGGTCTGGAACGCCTGGCCGCGGTGCTCCAGCATGTCCATACGAACTACGAGATCGATCTGTTCCAGGGCCTGATCCGCAAGGCCGCCGAGCTGACCGGTACGACCGATCTCGAGAACAAGTCGCTGCGCGTCATCGCCGACCATATCCGCGCGTGCTGTTTCCTGATCGTGGACGGTGTGCTGCCCTCCAATGAGGGGCGTGGTTACGTGTTGCGCCGGATCATCCGCCGCGCACTGCGTCACGGCTGGATGCTGGGCGTTCGCCAGCCTTTCTTCCACAAGATGGTCGGCACGCTGTCCGAGTTGATGGGCGATGCCTATCCGGAACTGCCGGCGGCGCGTGAACTGGTCGAAAAGGCCTTGAAAGCCGAGGAGGAGCGGTTCGCTGAAACGCTGGACTCGGGCATGCGCATCTTCGACGACGTCGCCTCGCGCGTGGTCGATGGTGTGATTCCCGGCGCCGACGCGTTCCGCCTTTATGACACCTATGGCTTCCCCGTGGACCTGACCGCCGATATCGCGCGCGAGCGCGGTCTGTCGGTGGATATGGCGGGTTTCGAGGCAGCGATGGAGCAGCAGCGCGAAACCGCGCGCGCGGCAGGCAAGTTCACCTCCACCACCGGCCTGCCGGCCGACCTGGTGGCGCAGCTGTCGCCCACGGTGTTCCTCGGCTACGACCACCTCGACGCCGGTGGCCTGCAGGTGGTTGCGCTGCTCAAGGACGGTCGGCCGGTGGCGTCCGTCCACGCGGGCGACGAGGCGGTGGTGATCCTGGACCGCACGCCGTTCTATGCGGAGTCCGGCGGCCAGGTCGGCGACACCGGCGTGCTGGCGGAGCAGGGCGTCGAATTCGATGTCGCCGATACGCTGAAGTTCGCGGGCCAGTTCCACGGCCATGTCGGTCGCGTCGCCAAGGGCGACCTGAAGGTCGGCGACCACGTGGTGGCGTCCGTCGATGCCGCGCGTCGCGCCAGTACCATCCTCAACCATTCGGCCACCCACCTGTTGCATGCGGCCTTGCGCGAGGTGCTGGGCACGCATGTCCAGCAGAAGGGCTCGCTGGTGGCGCCGGATCGCCTGCGCTTCGACTTCTCGCACTTCCAGCCGATGACGCAGGCCGAACTGGCCGAGGTCGAGCGCCGGGTGAACGCCCAGATCCGCGCCAACAGTGCGGCCGAGGTCCACCACATGGGCATGCAGGAGGCCCTGGATTTCGGAGCGATGGCGCTGTTCGGCGAAAAGTACGGCGAGCAGGTGCGCGTCCTGAAGATGGGCGACTACTCCACCGAACTCTGTGGCGGCACCCACGTGGGCCGCACGGGCGACATCGGCCTGTTCAAGCTGGTCGGCGAAAGCGGCGTGTCCGCGGGCGTGCGCCGCATCGAAGCGGTCACGGGGCAGGGAGCGCTGGATTACGTGGCCGACGAGGAGCGCCGGTTGGCCGAAGCGGCCGACCTGCTGGGCGGCAACGCTGGCGAAGTCGTCGACAAGATCCGCGCCCTGACCGATCGGCAGAAGAAGCTGGAGCGCGAACTGGAGACCCTGAAGGCCCGTGCCGCCTCCAGTGCGACCTCCGACCTGGGCGGCGCGGCGATCGACGTGGGCGGGATTCGCGTGCTGGCTTCGCGCCTGGAGGGTTTCGATGCCAAGGCGCTGCGCGATGCGATGGACCGTCTGAAGCAGCAGTTGGGCGACGCGGTGATCGTCCTGGCCGGGACCGCCGACGGCAAGGCGGCCCTGGTAGCCGGGGTGAACGGCGCCGCAACCGGGCGGGTCAAGGCGGGGGAACTCCTGTCACATGTAGCCGGTCAGATCGGGGGCAAGGGCGGTGGCCGCCCGGATCTCGCCCAGGGTGGTGGTGAGGACGGGCCCGCCCTTGCCACGGCGCTGCAAGGGGTTCCGGAGTGGGTCCGGGAGCGGATTCGCTGACCCCTTATTGGACTAAACGGTGCTTGCGGCCCGGCCCGTCCGGCCGCTAACATGCTTTAAGTTCATGAATGTACCAGGAAGCCCCCGGCCCTTTTCACGGGCCCGGCGCGCCCCCGGCACTATCCTTTGCCGGATTACGGAGAAGAAACATGTTGATCTTGACCCGCCGTGTCGGCGAAACCCTGATGATCGGCGACTCGGTCACGGTGACCGTGCTTGGCGTCAAAGGCAACCAGGTGCGTATCGGTATCACCGCGCCCAAGGATGTGGCCGTGCATCGCGAAGAAATCTACCAGCGCATCCAGCGCGGCGAAGAGATCGGCTCGCCTGCCGCATCGGAAAACATCACGTCCGAGTGATTTTGTTTGCCGCCTGAGCGGCGAGCCGCTATCCTAGGCGGCCGTCGCGGCTTGCCTGCGGCGTGCGACAGACCCGGAGTGATGCCCGAGTGGCCGAAGGGGCTCCCCTGCTAAGGGAGTATAGGGTCAAAAGCCTTATCGAGGGTTCGAATCCCTCTCACTCCGCCAGACATAAAAAAGCCCCGCTCTGCGGGGTTTTTTTATGTCTCGTCGCAGGTGCGTGCGTCCCGGTCGCAGGCTTTCGTCGGGACGAAAAAAAAACAGGCAGACCATCAGTCTGCCTGTTTCGATAATGGCGCGCCCGGAGAGATTCGAACTCCCGACCGCCTGGTTCGTAGCCAGGTACTCTATCCAGCTGAGCTACGGGCGCGTTTCGTTAGACGCGGAATTCTGCACGAACGCTTTTCACCCGTCAATAACTTGAGCGAAAGATTTTCGCGACGGCGATCTTCGCGGCCGCTGCGCCCCGTTCTCCGCGTATCACCGTCAAGGCGGATATCCGAACTGGGGCGACCGTCTCATCCGCAGTGCCCATCCGGTGCGCGGATTAGCAGGGCATTCACGCCGAAGCCATGAAAATGGCTGGACAGGGGATACACCGGAACGCGAGCACTCGCGGGAGTCAATTGATGCATCTTTCCAAACCCTTGCTCGGGCTGGGGCTGTTGGCCGCCGTGCCGCTGAGCGCGGCCGCCGCCACCTACAACGTCGGCCCCGGTAGGCAGTACACCCAGCTCACCACGTTCTTCAACAGCGTCAACCTGGCGCCCGGCGACATTGTCGAGGTCGACGGCAACGCCACCTATGCCGGCAACATCGTGGTGGGCGACGACGACAGCGGAACCCAGGCCAGTCCGGTCACGATCCGCTGGCGCCGCGTGGCCGGGGCGACGCGGCCGCTGCTGTCCGGCGGCACGCACACGATCAAGTTCCAGCAGTCGAACCACATCGTGTTCGAGGGCTTCGAGGTCACCGGCGGCTCCAGTTCGTGCATCTTCAGCGAGGCGCACAACGCCACCGTGCGGGACGTCTATGTGCATGACTGCCCGTCGCACGGCATCCTGGGTGCGGACCAGAACTCGGGATCGTTCACGCTGGAGTACAGCGAGATCGCGCGCTCCGGCCAGGGCGATCGCCGCCATGCGATCTACATGCAGTCGGACGAAGTGGCGTATCCCGACACGGTTTTCAGGATGCGCTACAACTACGTGCACAGCGCCACCGGCGGCGTGCTGGTGCGCGTGCGCCACCAGCGCGCCGAGATCCACTACAACTGGATCGAGGGCTCGGACCTGCACGAGGTAGAACTGATCGGCCCTGATTGCGAAACCCAGAAGGCGGGCTGGACGGCGGACCTGCGTCGCGAGGATGCCGAACTGGTCGGCAACGTCATCATCCACCGTTCGACCAGCCGTTCGGGGAATGCGCTGCGCATCGGTGGCGACCTGAACGGCCGCAACCAGGGACGCACGCGGCTGGTGAACAACACCATCCTGATGGACCGTTCCGGCACGGCGAACGCGGTGCTGGTCCAGCTGGGCCAGGGGTCGCTGGAGATGCACAACAACGTCATCTACCAGCCGGCGTCCGGCAGCGCGCCGAACATCGTGCGCGAGAATCCCGCGAGCAACGTCGACACGCCTTACTGCGGGCCGCAGAGCCGGGAGCCCTGGTCCGACGGCCGCAAGGTGGCCGGTTCCAACAACTGGGTGCAGGCCAGTGCCGCGCTGGTACCGGCGGAATGGACCGGCACCCTGCGCGGCAGCGACCCGATGTTCACCGACCTGGCGCAGCTGAATTTCCGACCGCGGGCTGGCAGTCCGCTGTTGAATGCGGGCAACAACGCTCCGGCCACGCCGTCGGCGTTTCCGTTCCCGACGCCCCAGGTGTTGCCGGCCTTCGATCCGCCGCGACGGACCAAACTCGCGGTGGGCGATGCCCATGCGCGCCTGATGCTGGAAGGCCGCATCGACATCGGCGCGTTCGAGCAGTTCGACATCGACCAGGTGTCCGATCCGATCCGCGTCAACGGATCGCAGCCCCTGATTCCGCCGCGACCGGCCGGGGCGGCGGCGCAGCCCACGACGGCCTCGCAGCCGGCGTTGACCGTGCCCGGCGCGAGGCTGCCCGTCCGCGAGCGCCCGCGCTGGCGGACCGCCCCCGCCGCACGTTACCGACGGGGTGTGGTCAGGCCCTGACGCCAGGCCCACGCGCAGATGCATCGAGCCGCCCTCCGGGGCGGCTTTTTTTCGGCCACGTGTCCGGCATGGGGAGCAAGTCGCGTTGGGAGATATGTGTCGGATACGCCAGACGTGCCGGGACGTGGCGATCGTCACACCGGTGTGGGTGGAGGCGTGGCGCGGCGATGAAGGGGCGAACTCCGGGTCGGAATCCGGATCGCCGCAACAGCAAGGGGGGCTTCGATGAAGGCAGCGCGCAAGAGCCGCAAGGACCGGGTCATCCGTTTCCTGTGGCTGGCGGAAGTGGTGGTCCTGTTCGCGGCCGTGATGGCCGCGGCGTGGCTGCGTTTCCACACCGAGCCGGAGTACCAGATCCGGTTCCTGGAGCAGACGCCATGGCGCGCCTTGCTCGTGGCGCTGGCGATCACGGGCGCGATGACCGCCTTCGGCCTGTACCAGACGCATGTCCGCCATACGCGGACGGATTTCCTTCTGCGGCTGGTGCTGTCGTTCGCCCTCGGCGGTATTGCGCTGGTGGTGTTCTACTACCTGGTGCCTCCGTCCTACCTGGGCCGCGGCGTGCTGGCGATCTCGCTGGCGATCGGCGCGGGCGGCATCCTCGTGGTGCGGCTGGCCTGGGTGCGGCTGTTCCATTCCGACGTGCTGAAGCAGCGGGTATTGATCCTGGGCGCCGGACGCAACGCCGACCTGATCAATTCCTGCATGCGCCGTCGTTCCGACCGCCGCACGTTCACCGTGGTGGGATTCGTGCCGGTGCCCGGCCAGCCCGTGCGGGTGCGCGAAGACCTGCTGGTGCCTGTGGGCGAGGAGGGCCTGCATGAACTCACCGACCGCCTGCAGATCGACGAACTGGTGATCGCGCCGGATGAGCGGCGGGGCGGGCTTCCGATGGAGCAGATGCTGCAGTGCGTGCAGCAGGGCATCTCGGTGGTCGACCTGTCCAGCTTCTTCGAGCGCGAAGCCGGCATGGTGCAGCTCAACGCGGTGGATCCGTCGTGGCTGGTGTTTTCGGGCGGTTTCGACTACTCCACGCCGCGTCGGCTGAGCAAGCGGTTCTTCGACCTGCTCGCCGCCGGTGCGCTGCTGCTGGTCAGTTGGCCGTTGATGATCGTGGTGGGCATCGCCGTGTGGATGGAGTCCGGTGGCCCGGTCTTCTACAGCCAGACGCGCGTGGGCGAGCGCGGCCGCCACTTCACCCTGACGAAGTTCCGCAGCATGCGGGTGGATGCGGAAAAGGGCGGCGTGGCGGTGTGGGCCAGCAAGGACGACGACCGCAGTACCCGGGTGGGGCGCTTCATCCGCAAGACGCGCCTGGACGAGCTGCCCCAGCTGATCGCGGTGCTGCGTGGCGACATGAGTTTCGTCGGCCCGCGCCCCGAACGCCCGCAGTTCGTCGACATGCTCAACGACGAGGTGCGCTACTACGGCGTTCGGCACAGCGTGAAGCCGGGCCTCACCGGCTGGGCGCAGCTCCGCTACCCGTACGGCGCGTCGGTGCGCGATGCGGAGGAGAAGCTCAAGTTCGACCTGTTCTACGTCAAGAACCACGGCCTGGTGTTCGATCTGATGATCCTGCTGCAGACCGTCGAAGTCGTGCTGTTCGGCCGTGGCGCGCGCTGAGCGGCGCCGTACGTGACGATCGCCGGGCTAGCCGGGCATCAGGCCGCGCAGGAAGCGTTTCACGCCGAACGGAAGCAGGCCCGCGATCTCGCGGCGCTGCGCCGGGTCGCGCGACAGGCGCCAGGCGCGGCGCGCCAGCGCGATGCCTGCGGCCCAGCGGCGACGTATCAGCATGCCGCGCGCATTGCGCAGGTAGGTGCCGGCCAGGGCGGCATCCAGCTCGCCGTCGTCCAGCGTGCCGCGCGCGTCGGCGACCGCCTTCTCGACCACGCGGACGTAGTCGTCGTACGTGCTGCTGGCCGCCGACAGGCCTTCGTGTCCGCGCATCGCGCGTACCAGCGGCTGTTCGACCACGCCGATCGGCCAGTGGCGTGCGATGCGGAGGTGGAATTCGAGGTCCTCGGCGGTGCGCAGGGCCTCGTCGAATCCGCCCAGCTGCTCCACCACCTGCCGGCGCAGCATCACCGATGCGGGAATCAGGGCCGGATTGTGCAGCAGCCAGCGCAGGGCCCATCCGTCCTCGCGGACGACGTCGCGGCGACGGAACACGTCGATGTGCCGGTAGTCGCCGTCGATGCGTTCGACGTCGCAGACCACCATGCCGAACTCCGGCCGGGCATCGAGGAAGGCGACCTGCAGCGCGGTCTTCTCCGGCATCCATTCGTCGTCGCTGTCGAGCAGGGCCAGGTAGCGCCCGCGCGCGAGCCGCATGCCGTGGTTGCGCGCCGCGGACACGCCTGCGTTGGACTGCCATACGTGACGCACGCGGTCGCCGTAGCGTTCGCGCAGCATGTCGCCGGTGCCGTCGGTGGAGCCGTCGTCGACCACGATGATCTCCTCCACGGCGCGCGTCTGCGCCAGGACGGAGTCGATGGCGCGCGGCAACAGGGGCCGGCGGTTGTACGTCGGTATAATCACTGAAACTTCGATGTCGCACGCCATGTTGAAGGACGTCTCCAGGAAGCTGCTGTACACGAGCGGATTGCTCGGCCTCTATCATCGGCTGCGCAATGCCGACAGCCTGACGGTGGTGATGTTCCATCGTACCCTGAGTCCGGACGATCCGCGCTGGGCGTCCTGCGATCCGGACTACACCTTGTCCACCGAACGGCTGGAACAGTCGCTCGCCTTCTTCCGGCGTCATTACAACGTGGTGTCGCTGGAGCAGGTGCTGGCTTCTAGGCGTACCGGTGCGGCCCTGCCGCCACGTGCATTGCTGATCACGTTCGACGATGGGTGGGCCGACAACGCGGACTACGCGCTGCCCGCGCTGCGGCGCGCCGGCCTGCCCGCGCTGCTGTTCGTCGTGGCCGATGCGGTGGGCACGCGCCAGCCCTTTTTTCAGGAACGCCTCATCGCCGCGTGGCGGCGGGGTGCGTTGAGCGTGGACGAACTGGTGGCGGCGCTGCCGGAAGATCAGTTGCCGGCGGCCGGCGTCGACGAATCGATCGCGTCGCTGCGCAAGGTGATCGCGCGTCTGGAAGCGCTGGATGCCGATACGCGCGCCCGCGTGCTGGAACCGCTCATGGCCCGCCTCGACGACGGGCATCGCCACATGGTCACCGTGGAGGAACTGCAGCGGCTGCAGGACGGCGGCGTCGCGCTCGGGCTGCATGGCAAGACCCACACGCCGATGCGGCTGGCCGAGGACCTGGATGCCGAACTGGGCGGTGCCCGCGAGGCGCTGGCCAGGCAGCTGGGTCAGCCGCGCGCACGCGCCGAATCGATGTCGTTCCCGCATGGTTCGTTCGATGCGGCCATTGCGCAGCGCGCGCGCGAGGCGGGCTACGAACTGGTGTTCACCAGCGTGCCGGTGCTCAATCCGACCGGGCACGGGGTGGGTTGGCTGCTGGGACGCACCGGTTTCGAAACCGACACCGTTGTCGATGGCAACGGCCGCTTCCGCGAGGACTGGCTGGCGCTGTACCTGTTCCGCCGGCAGGCGCGCCGCCTGGCGTGATGGTGGCCGGGACTGCCCGGCGCCAGGCCGCTGGCGTTACTCGTCTTCGTCGGCGGAGGTGAGGAACAGCGGCGCCGATGCGGCCGCGTCCTGCGGCGAACTCCAGCGCAGGAACACGGGGCGGCGGCTGCGTTCCACGAAGTGCAGCGCATGCCATCCGCGCCGCTGCGCGTCCGACGCGCACATCTCCACCGATACCGCGCTGCAGCCCGCCTTCCGCGCGGCATGCACCAGTTCGCCTACGTGCATCGCCGCCATGCCGTCGGTGCCGTCGACCGACCAGAAGTCGCGCACATGCAGCGTGCCGTCGATCCGCTGCACGGCGAACCAGGCCTGCAGGGCGCGGTCATGCGCCCGCTTGACCAGCAGGTAGCGGGTTGTCGCCAGCGGCGATTCGTCGAAGCGCCAGCGCAGGTGGCCGACATCGCGGATCGCGATCACGTCATCGCCCTTGGGCGAACCGGACCAGACCGCATCGATGCGCGCATCGGCCTGGTCGGCCCAGGCCGAACGCAGGTGGGGGCTGCGCTGGCGCGTCCATGCGTCGCGGCATGCCACCACGCGGTCCGCCAGCCAGCCCGCCGCCGGCGCAAGCCAACGCGGTACTCGCTCGCGCAGGTAGCCGGCATGGCGCAGGACGCGCGCATATCGCACCAGCTGCGCGGGTTGCGCGTAGCCGAGGCGCTTGAACACCGGCGCCGCCTTCGGATTGGGAAACCCGTACAACACGTCCAGCGCTTCCCCCGCGGCCGCGATCAGGCCCTGTTGCAGCATCAGCGCCGGACCCAGCGAGCGATGCTGCGGCAGCACGGCCAGGTCCACCAGCACGCCGGCACGCAGTTCGCGTCCGCGCCACTCCAGCCGCCTGCGGCCTGCCGATGCGGTGCCGACGTGGGCCTTGCCGGGGACATCGAGCAGCAACTGCATCAGCGGTTCTCCATGCGGGCAGCGCAGGTAGAACCACTCGTACTTGGCGGTCATCCGGGCATCCTGGCCCAGGTTGCCGCGCCACAGCCCCAGCACCGTGTCGCGGTCGCGCGCCGGCAGGCCGGCTTCCACGAGGTACTGCGGCGCGGTGGGCATGGCATTCATCGCTCAGTCCAGTTCGGGAACGTCGCCGGCCAGAACCGGCGCCATGTGCAGGTATTTCGTGGTCCTGCGTTTGTTGCGGATGTCGTCGTAGACCGCCTGTGCGTGCTCCGGGGTGATGCCCAGGGCGATCGCCAGTTCGCTCGCCGGACGGCCATGGTTGAGCGCCCACAGCGCCTGGTCCATCTGCTGGTAGGGCAGGGCGAAGTAGAACTCGTCCTGGCCCTGGCTCAGGCTGTAGGTGTCCGTGGTCGGTATCGCGGCGCAGACGCGCTCGGGCAGGCCTAGGTGGCGTGCCATGCCGTACACCTGCGACTTGTAGAGGTGCGCGATCGGCTTGACGTCGGCCGAGCCGTCGCCATTCTTGACGAAGAAACCCTGGTCGTATTCGACGCGGTTCGGCGTGCCGACCACGCCGTAGTTGAGGCGGTCGGCATGGAAGTACTCCAGCGTCTTGCGGATGCGCTGCTTGAAGTTGGTCGCGGCCACGATGGTGAGGTAATCGGCAAGGGCCAGGTCGCGCTCGTGCATCGTGCCATCGGGAGACTGCGCCACCAGGCGGAACCGGTTGATGCGGCCTTCGGTGCCGCCATCGATGACGATCTTGAACTTCCAGCCTTCGCCGTATTCGGACAGCGTGTTGCGCACCGCCTCGTCGCGCGCGCGATAGCAGCCGATCGCCGCCAGCGCGGGCGCGATGTCCACGGTCTCGGTGCGCACGCCCAGGTGCTCGGCCAGGATGCGCGCGCGCGCAGCGCTGTCGTCGGAGGAGTCCTGTTCGGGCAGGATCAGCGTGAAGACGCGTTCGGGCCCCAGGGCGCGCACGGCCAGCGCGCAGCTGACGGAACTGTCGATGCCGCCGGAGATCGCGACCACCAGGCCGCGGCGGTGCAGCTGGCGCGCGGTGATCTCGCGCAGGCGAGTGCAGATGCGGTCGGCTTCGCTCTGGTAGTCGATGTCGAGGACGTGGTGATCGAGCTGGCTCATGGGCTTGCGGTCTGCTCCGTCAGTTGGATGCGTCGGACCTTGCCGGACGCGGTGCGCGGCAGGGTGTCGACGAAGGTGATGTGCCGGGGAATCTTGTAGGCGGCCAGGCGTGCGCGGCAGTGCGCCTTGATGCGGTCTTCGGCACGCGGGACCGGTTCGTCGGCCACCACGAACGCCTTGATGACCTGTCCGAGTGTGGTGTCGTCGATGCCGACCACCGCGACTTCGCGGATGCCGGGCAGTTCGGCGATGACTTCCTCGACATCGGTGGGGTGCACGCGGTGCGCGCCGGTCTTGATCATGTCGCTGCGGCGGCCCTGCAGGAACAGGAAGCCCTCCGCGTCGAGCTGGCCGACGTCGCCGGTGCGCAGCCAGCCATCGCGCAGCGCCTTGGCCGTGGCGTCCGCATTGCGCCAGTAGCCCAGCATGACGCTGGGCCCGCGCACGCAGACTTCGCCGCTCTCGCCGGGGCCGGCGGGAGTGCCGTCCTCCCGGCAGATGCGCCATTGCGTGTCCTGCACCGGGATGCCGACCGAACCGCGCTTCTCGTCCAGGCGTTCGGGCGGCAGCCAGCTGATGCGCGAGGTCGCTTCGGTCTGTCCGTACATCAGGAACAGGCGCGCGGCCGGCAGCGCCTGGCGGACGCGGTCGGCCACGGCGGGCGGCATGGCGCCGCCGGCCTGGGTCAGGTAGCGCAGCGACGACAGGTCGTGGCCGCCGCGCTCCAGCAGGTCCAGCAGCAGGATGTAGGTCGAGGGCACGCCGGAGAAACCGGTGGCGCGGTGGCGCTGCAGCGCCTCCAGCACCTGGACCGGGAACACCAGGCCCGGACCGAGCACGACGCAGGCGCCGGTCGCCAGGTGCGTGTGCAGGACCGAGGCGCCATACGCGTAGTAGAACGGCAGCACGCTGACGATCAGGTCGTCCTGCACCAGTCCCAGGTAGGCCACGACGGCGCGCGTGTTGGCGGCCAGGTTCGCGTGGCTGAGCATCACGCCCTTGGGGTCGCCCGTCGTGCCCGAGGTGTACAGCAGCTGCGCCAGGGTGTCGTCGGCATCGGGTTCGGGCCAGGCATCCCCGCCGTCCGCCACCGGAAGCGCCGCCGCAGGTTCCAGTGCGATGGCGCAGGGCAGCGGTATGCCCGTTCCGTCCCATTGCGCGAACACCTGTTCGACATCGCGGTGTCCGCTTTCGTGCAGGACGAAGCGCGCCTCGCAGTGGCGCAGCCAGGGCAGGAAATCGCGCGCGCGTGCCTGTGCATTCAGCGGCACTGCCACGCCGCCCGCCAGCCAGATGCCGTACACCGCGACTGCGGCCTCGATCCGGTTGGGCAGGACCAGCGCCACGCGCTCACCGGCATGCAGGCCGGCCTGGCGCAGGTGGTGGGCGAAGCCGGAGGCCATCTGCCAGAAGCTGCCGTAGTCGATGCTGCGCTCGCCATCGACCATCGCGATGCGGCGGGGCGCATCACGGGCGATCCGGGCGAGCTGGGTGGTCAGGCGCTCCATGGCGTGCGCGGCGGCGGCTCAGCCGGCCAGCTTGCGCGAGACGAAGGCGTCGACGGTCTCGATGGTGTCGAAGTTGGCGGGCGTCATTTCCTCGGCCGCGATCTGCAGCTTGAACGCATCCTCCAGGAAGAAGACGAGTTCGTGGATGCCCGTGGAATCGATGATGCCACCCTGGATCAGCGAGTCCTGGTCGCCCACGGCGGCCGGGTCGTCCGAGAACAGGAAGTTCTGCAGGATGAACGTCTTGATCTGTTGCTTCTGCGGCATGGTGGTCCCCTGATGTTCGCCGTTCCGTTGCTGTCTACATGAACGCGGGACCGGCCCTTCACCGGCCATCTCACATGCCGCGGACGCCGGCCTGCCCGGTGCTACCATCGCGCCGGCTATCCGCACCCCGACAGGAGTCCGCCATGCGCTATTTGCTGTGCCTGCTGGTCATCGCACTGGCCGCGTGCCGCCCGTCCGAACCCGTCGCCGCACCCGCCGAGCCGCCGCGTTCGGTGCAGGATCCCGCGCCGGTGGCGTACGCGTCGGAAAAGCAGGCGTTCGTGCTGGCCGAGCAGGTGGTCGGGCTGGACCATCCCTGGTCGTTCGCCTTCCTGCCCGATGGGGGCGTGCTGATCACCGAGCGTCCCGGACGACTGCGCCGGGTCGCGCCCGATGGAGCCGTGTCGGCGCCGATCACGGGCCTGCCCGACATCTTCGTGGACGGACAGGCCGGCCTGCTGGACGTGGCGCTGTCGCCCGGCTACGCGCAGGACGGCTGGATCTACCTGGCGTTCGCCGAGCCGAACTTCCGCGGCAACAAGGCGGGCACCGCGGTGGTGCGCGGCAAGCTGCGCGGCGATGCGCTGGTCGAGTCGAGCGTGGTGTACACGCAGGAGCCCAAGCTGTCGCACGGCACGCATGTCGGGGCGCGTCTGGTGTTCGACGACCAGGGCCACCTGTTCGTCACCCAGGGCGACAACCGCGTGGGTGCGGCCACCGCGCAGGAACTGGACAAGCTGTCGGGCAAGATCGTGCGCATCCACGCGGACGGCAAGGTGCCGGCGGACAATCCGTTCGTGTCCCGGGCGGGTGCGCGCGGCGAGATCTGGTCGTATGGCCACCGCAACGTGCAGGGTGCGGCCCTGCATCCGGTGACGCGCCAGCTGTGGGCGACCGAGCACGGGCCCATGGGCGGTGATGAACTGAACATCCCGCAGGCCGGTCTCAACTACGGCTGGCCGGTCATCACGCACGGCATCGACTACAGCGGTCGTCCGGTGCCGGGATCGCAGGGTACGGCGGCGCCCGGCATGGAGCAGCCGCACCACGTGTGGGCGAAATCGCCGGGCCTCAGCGGCATGGCCTTCTACACCGGCGATGCGCTGCCGGGCTGGAAGGGCAACCTGTTCCTGGGCGCGCTGGCGGCGAAGGCGTTGATACGGCTGGAACTGGACGGCGACCGCGTGGTGCATGAAGAGCGCCTGCTGACGGACCGCAACCAGCGCATCCGCGACGTACGGCAAGGACCGGACGGTGCGCTCTATGTACTGGTCGATGCGCCTGCGCCGGACGGCAAGCTGCTGCGCATCGCGCCCGCACCGGTACCCGAAGCGGAGCCGGCACCATCCGCACCGGCGGCCGGCGCTCCGTAGCGCACGGTCCTCAACCGGCGGTCGTCGAGGCCGGCTTGCGTGCGATGAAGTCCACGCTGGTGATGCACAGCTGCTCGGCAGGCACGTCCGCGAACTGCGGGTGCACCGGCATGGCGGCCAGCTGCTTCATCCGCTCTTCGCGGGTGGTGCGGGTGTCGAGATCGATGTCGAACCCGTGCCGCCGCGCACCATCGACGAACCAGTGCGCGCGCAGGCGGTTCTGGTAGAGGAAGGCGTTGTTCCAGCGCTGCCATTCCTCGTCGGAGTAGCGCAGGTAGTTCAGCTGGTGGACGTTGCGGTCCACGTAGGCGTAGTGGTCGCCGCAGTTCACCGAATGGAACATCACCCCGCGCGGCGACAGCACGCGCATCGATTCGGCATACATCGCATCGATGACCTCCGGCGGTACGTGTTCCAGTACGCTGTTGGAGAACACCACGTCGACATCGCCGTCCGGCAGCAGGCTGCGGGTGGCGTCGGCCGGTGCACGGTAGTCGATCACGCCGCCGGTGGCCACGCCCAGGTCGGCGCCGGTGCGCAGGCGTTCGACCAGGGCGCGGTGGCGCTTCTCGACCTCCGCCAACGGCACGCCTGCCGCGGTGGCGATGCGCGGCAGGAAACCGCCGAGGATGTCCGCGCACTGCAGGGTCAGGTCCATCCGCAGATGGGGGTTCAGGTCGTACGTGGTCACACGCGCCGCACCGGCCAGATAACAGGCGAACGGGAACGTCGGATACCAGCCGGTGCCGATCTCGAAGGCGCGTATGCCGGGCAGCACGATGCCGGCATCGCGCAGGTGGCCGACCATGATTTCCCAGTCGTCCACCTTGCTGGCCAGTTCGCCGTCGAAATCGCGCAGGCCGCCGAAGCGCCGCTGCAGGTGGAAATGCAGCGCATGCCCGCCGGGCAACGCGCCGAGAACCTTCTGGATGATGCCCTTGACCCGCCAATCCATGCCTTGATCCCTCGAAGTGCGACGCGGGCGTGCCTACGCGACCACGCCGGCCGGTTGCGCCGCCGGTGCCAGGCGCGCTTCCACCGTCTGCCGGTGCACCAGCATCGTCGACAGCACGCCCATGAAGGCCTGGTTGTCGCCGAAGCCGGTCGCGCGCCCCTGCCGGCATTTCTCCACCAGGCGCCCCACCGCGGCGGCGTCGAAGTAGCCGGCCTCGCGGATCGCGTCCTGCGACAGCAGGTCGGCCACGTAGTCCAGCGGCTTGCCGTCGAAGAAGAAACTCTGGCTGTCCGGCGCACGATAGGGCTGCTTGGTCCGCTGCACGATGTCCGGGGGCAGCAGGCCCGCCAGCGCGCGCCGCAGCAGGTACTTCTCGGTCATGCCGCGGATCTTGAAGCTGGGCGGCAGGCGGTTGGCGAATTCGATGACACGATGGTCCAGGTACGGGAAGCGGCCCTCGATCGAGTTGGCCATCGCTACGCGGTCGCCCTGCGACGACAGCAGGTAGCCGGCCAGCAGCGACTTGGCTTCCACGTACTGGTCGCGGGCCAGGTCGCTCCAGCGCGCCATGTCCGGCGGCAGCGTCTGTTCGTAGGCATCCAGTGCATCCCAGCGGGTGGCGGTCGCACGCAGCTCCGGCGACAGGAAGGCGAGCGCGCGCTGCGACGTGGTCCAGCGCGGCACGTGCGCGAAGATCGGCCGGTGCAGGTATTCCATGCCCTGGCCGAAAAAGGATTGGGCGAACGCCGGGTTGCTGACGGGCGAGTTCTGCAGGTAGCCGTACAGCTTTTCCAACAGGCGCGGTCGCATCCGCGAGTCCGGCTGACGCGACCAGAAGCGGCGGATCTTCGCTTCCTTGAACAGGTCGTAGCCGCCGAACACTTCGTCGGCGCCTTCGCCGGTCAGCACCACCTTGTAGCCGTGCCGGCGCACGCTGCCGGCCAGCAGCATCAGCGGGATCGGGCCGGTGCGCAGGACCGGCGTCTCGGTATGGCGGATCAGCCGCGGCAGCGCTTCGCCGATGTCGCGGCGCGTGCAGGTCAGCGTGGTGTGCTCGGTACCGAGGTGCCGCACCATCGCCTGCTGGTGCACGCTCTCGTCGAATTCGCCGTCCTCGAACGCCACCGAGAACGTGCGCACCGGCGTATCGGTGAAGCCGCGGATCAGCGCGACGATGCCCGAGGAGTCCAGGCCGCCGCTGAGGTAGGCGCCCACCGGCACGTCCGCACGCAGTTGCAGGCGCACCGCATCGACGAGCAGGTCGCGCAACGTGTCCGTGGCCTGTTCCAGTGTCTGCGGGTAGCGCGCGGGCGAGGTGTCGCGCGCATCCGGGAACGTCCAGTCCCAGTAGCGGCGCAGGTGCTGGCGGCCGTCGCGTTCCACCGACAGCACATGCCCGGGCGGCAGGCTCTGCACGCCCTGGTACAGCGTGTCCGGGTCGACCGGTGCCCAGTACGTCAGCGTCTGCATCAGCGCCTGCGGTTCCAGGTGGGCGCACTCGGGCAGCACGGCCAGCAGCGATTTCACCTCCGAGGCGAACCACAGGCGGCCGCGCTGGCGCGTGTAGTACAGCGGACGGATGCCGGCACGGTCGCGCGCCAGCACCAGACGCTGGCGCTCGCTGTCCCACAGGGCAATGGCGAACTGGCCGTTGAGGTGCTGCACGAAATCCTCGCCGTAGCGGTCGTACAGGTGCACGATCACTTCGGTATCGGATTGCGTGTAGAACTGATGGCCCTTGGCCTCCAGCATCTGCCGCAGTTCGACGAAGTTGAAGATCTCGCCGTTGAAGACGGTCCACACCGTACGGCGCGGGTTGTGGATGGGCTGGTCGCCGGTGGACAGGTCGATGATCGACAGTCGCGCATGCGCCAGGCCGATGCTGGGCGCGGCATGGAAGCCGAAGCCGTCCGGCCCGCGGTGCGCCAGCGGATGGATCATCCGCTCCAGCCAGGGCCGTGCCTCGGTGGAGACCACATCCGGCCCCATGAAACCCGCGATTCCGCACATGTATCGCTTCCCCTGTCCTTAGTAAGAATCGTCAGGCCGAGTCGGCCGCATACGCAGCGCGCGCCGGACCCGGGCGTTCGGCGAGCGCTTCTTCGCAGGCCAGCAGCGTGTCGCGTGCCACCTGCTCCCAGTCGCGCGAGAAGCGGCGCGCGAGTGCGGCCTCGTCCCAGTCCTGCGCCAGGGCTTTGGCCAGCGCGTCCGCCAGTGCGTCCGCGTCACGCGGCGGGACCAGCAGGCCGCTGGCCGCGTCGACCACCTCGGGGATGCCGCCGACCGGTGTGGCCACCACGGGCCGGCCGCAGGCCAGCGCTTCCACCAGCACGTTGGGATGGCCTTCGGAATAGCTGGGCAGCGTGACCAGGTCGGAGGCGACCATCCACCGCGCGACCTCGGCCGGTGCCTGGCTACCCGCCAGCTGCAACGGCAGCGCGGGTTCGGCGGCCAGGGTCGCGGCGAGTTCGGTGTACAGGGGGCCGTCGCCGACGAACACCACCCGCGCCTGCGGCCGGGTGGCGGCCAGGCGACGCGTGGCGTGCAGCAGTTCGCGCAGACCCTTCTCGGGCACCAGCCGGCCCACGTAGAGCACCACCTCGGCGTCCTGCGGCAGGCCCAGCGCCGCGCGCGCGGCCTGGCGGTCGCCGGGGTGGAACAGGGCGGCATCGCAGCCGTTGGGAATGGCGCGGATGCGTTCCGGGTCGGCGCCGTACCGGTCGACAGCGACGCGCCCGAGATCCTCGCTGACCACCAGCAGGCGACGCGCAGCCTGCACCACCGGACGGGTCAGGCGACGGCTGACGGCATCGCGCACGCGCAGGTCGGAACCGCGCGCGCCGGCGACGAACGGCACGCCCGCCTCGCGCGCGGCGCGCAGGGCGCCATAGCCGTCGGGATACAGCCAGTACGCCAGGACCACGTCCGGCGCGAAGGCCCGGACGGGCCCGGACAGGGCGCGCGCGCACAGGTGGCCATTGAACGGGCGGCTGAGCGCCGGCAACGCAGGGTAGGTGACGTAGTCCACGTCACACCCCGGCGCCACGGCGTCCTGTTCCGCGGGCCGGTACAGATAGCTGCGCGGCCGCGCCCAGCCCGGATAGGTCGCGATGGGGCTGAGCACCTTCACGTCCGCCAGTCGCGACAGTTCGCGCAGGGTCTGGTAGACCGGGCGTCCGCGATGGGGCTCCCCGGCGATCGGGAACTGGGAGGTGACGATCAGGATGCGCATGCGGGAGGAAGGGGAATGGACGGGGCGCGGGACTGTCCGCCGCGTGGCGCGGTTGGCGTTGTAAGAGCCGAAGCATGCCGAGTCAGGGGGACAGGATGGGTCACGAAACGTCTACGCCCTCGCGGATGGTGGAACTGGATGCCCTGCGCGGCATCGCCGCCGTCGCCGTGCTGGGCTACCACTTCACAACGCGGTATCAGGAACAGATCGGCCACGTGGGCGGCATGCCGGTCGACCTGCTGGCGGGGAAATACGGTGTCTATCTTTTCTTCCTGATCAGCGGGTTCGTGATCTTCATGACGCTGGAGCGCACGCGTACGGCGGCGGATTTCGTGGTGTCCCGGTTTTCCCGTCTGTTCCCGGCGTACTGGGCGGCCTTCCTGCTGACGGCGACGGTGGTGTACACGGTTGGCCTGCCGCTGCAGCAGTTGCCTGCCAGCCAGGCGTTGCTCAATCTCACGATGGTGCAGGAGATCCTGGGCGCAGAGCATCTCGATGGCTCCTACTGGACCCTGCAGATCGAATTGTTCTTTTATGTGCAGATGCTGTTCTGGTACATGCTGGGACAGCTGCGGCGCATCCACTGGATCATCGGCGGCTGGCTGGTGCTGGCGACGGTGGAGGGCCTGTGCGAGAAGTACCACTGGCATTTTTCATACTGGGTGCGGGAGCTGATGATCCTGCGCTTCATCCCGTTCTTCGCGATCGGCATCCTGTTCTACCGCCTGCACCGCTACCCCGCCGAGTGGAGACTCAACCTGACGATGCTGCTGTGCGCGCTGCTGGCCATCGCCGTCGGCGAACGCCCCATCTTCCTGCCGGTGGCGCTGGTGTGCTGCGCGATCTTCGCATTGTTCGTTCGCGGGCACCTGAGGTTCCTCGACTCGCGCTTGTTCGTGTTCCTGGGGTCTATCTCGTACGCGTTGTACCTGGTGCACCAGGCTATCGGCTTCGTGGTGATCCACCATCTGGAGCGACACGGCGTTCCGGGCTGGCTGGCCTGCACGGGTGCCGCCATGCTCTCGCTGGTGCTGGCCGCGCTGCTGCACCGGCTGGTAGAGCGCCCGGCGATGGAATGGATCCGCGGCAACTGGAAGGCGACACGCGTACACACGCTGGTGAACCGATGAGGCATGCTTGCTGCGCGGCAGCCGTCGCACTCTTCTCCCCGGCCGTCCAGGACATCCGCTTGCCTCCACGCTGCAGAGCCCACCCCGCATGAGCGACGCCGGAACCGCGGCGCCAGGCCTGTTCGCCAAGATCGCTTCCTCCGCCGCCTACGGCATCGTAGGCGGCCTGCTCGGACGCGCGGTCGGACTGGTGGGCACCCTGCTGGTCGCGCGCCACCTCACGCCCGACATCGTCGCCGAGGTCACGGTGGCGACGGTCGTCGCGTTGACCGGCAACTGGGTGGCGGCATGGGGCTGCGGCCAGTACGTGGTGGTGAAGGGCGACCAAGGCCGCGAGGCGATCTTCGCCGCCAGCATCGTCTACCTGACCGCCGGGCTGGTGATGATCGCGGGCCTGTGGGTCGCCGCGCCAGCGCTCGCGTCGTGGCTGCAGGCGCCGCGCGTGGCGGAATATCTCCCGGGCGCGCTGCTCGGCATCGGGATCAGGCGGATCGGCGCGATCCCCGACAAGCTGCTCGCCCGCGAGATGCGTTTCGGCCGCATCGCCGCCGGCACCGCACTCGGCGACATCGTCTACGCCATCGTGGCGGTGACGCTTGTCAGCAACACGACGCTGGGCGGCCAGTCGATGATCCTCGCCTTCATCGCTCAATCGACGGTGATCGCCGGCGTCACCCTCTCGGCGACCGGCCTGCGCAGCTGGCTGGCGCCGGTGAAGATTCCCCTCGCGCGCCTGCGCGACCTGCTGCGTTTCGGCGCGCCGATCACCGGTGAAGTGGTGCTGAGCGAAGGCGCGCGCTACTGGGACAAGCCACTGATGCTGCGCCTGGTGGGCGCGCACGACGCCGGCAGCTATGGCCTGGCGTTCAACCTGGCGCAGTTGCCGGCGGTCTATGTCGGCGGCCATATCGGCACGGTGATGATGCCGGCGGTGGTGCGCGCGGACCCCGTCGAACGTCCGGGATTGATGGTGCGCGCATTGACCTTCACCGCGCTGGTGCTGTTCCCCATGTCGGCCGGCCTGGCGGTGTGCGCGCCCACGCTCGTGGAGGCGTTGCTGCCACCGACCTGGTCGCAGGTGGCGCCGCTGCTTAGCGTGTTGGCGATCGCGTCGCTGCCTGGCTCAGGCAGCTTCATCCTCTCGGCCTTCCTGGCGGCACATGCGCGCAACCATCGCCTGATGTGGATCGAAGTCGCGACGATGGCCAGCCTCGTTGCGGCGCTGTGGTCGCTGTCGAAAGGCGGCGTGCTGTGGGCGTCCACGGCGATCGGCGTGGCGGCGCTGCTGCAATGGGTGCTGACGGTACAGGCCTGCCGCATCGACGGGTTGCGCCTGCGCGGACTGGGCCGGGCATTGTTGCGCATCGCGCTGGCAAGCAGCGCGATGGTGCTTGCGGTGCTGACGTGGCGCTGGGCGGTGGTGCCGGCGATGAGTGCGCCGTGGCGGCTGCTCACCGAGGTATCGGTCGGCGTGGTTGTGTATGGTGTAGGCCTGTGGGGATTCGCGCGCGGCCTGGTCGGGGACGCGCTGGCAGGCATCGGGATGTCGCGCCTGCGGATTCCCGGACTGAGGACGCGGCAAGGGGAAAGCACGCCATGATCGAATTCAACGCCATCGCGTTGTTGCGCCGTCGCGCGGCGACCAGCTGCCAGCTGCCGCTCGCGGAGGGCCAGCGTTTCCTGGAAATGCATGAGAGCGACAAGGCGCGGCTGGTCCAGGCCTATCGCGCCAACGGCATGTCCGGCAAGCCGGAGCGGCTGCAGCGTCGTTACGACCACGGCATGCGCTGTTTCGCCATCGAGGAAGGCGAGCGGCTCGTCGCATGGTTCTGGGCGCTGCATGGCGTGCCGCGCTACATGGACGAATTCGCCTGGCAGATTCCGCTGAACGAGACCCAGGTGTGGCTTCGCGACGCCTTTGTGGTGCCCGAGCGGCGCGGACGCCGCCTGCTGCTGGCGATGATGGGTGCTGGGGTGACGGTCGAGTCCACGCCGATGGAGTACTTCTCGGACGTGAGCGTATCCAATCGGCCTTCACTGCGTGCGCATGCGGCCATGGGCTTCAGCCGCTTCGCCACGGTGCACAGCCTGCGCTTTGGCGGCAGTAGATGGTGGCGCAGCCTGCCGCCGGAAGGCCTGCCGGCGCCCGCGCAGCTCAGGCCGGACCAGAAGCACCTGCGCATGTCCGCCGACGAGATTGCCTGGCATCACGCGCAGATCGCGTGAGCCTCACACGCTAGTCGTCGTGCCCCAGCCGGTAGGCGAGCGGGCGCAGCGCACGCATACCCGCCACCGCGATGCGGTGCATGCGTCCCGTATGCAGGATGCCGGAGACCATCGGCTGCCGGTCGGGGAGCAGTTCGGCCATGTAGGACGTTGCATGCGCCTGGCTGTCGAACAGCGCGAGATCCGGCCATTGCCGGTCCAGTGCCTGCAGTAGGTGCCACTCGTTGAGCTTGCCCGGGCTGCTCGCGGCGAACCCAGGATCCCATCCGGTCTTGAAGCCGCTCAGGCCGTTGCCGAGGTACAGGTTGCTGCTGCTGGCCACCACCTGGTCGCCGCATAGCGTTTCGACGAACACCATGCCACCGCTGCGGGTCAGGCGCGGCACCAGCTCCAGAAAGAACGCGCGTTCGCCTTCCGAGGCCAGCATGGAGCTACCGCGCTCGCCCTTCCAGCCGGCATCTTCCAGCGTCAGATGGCGCATGGCCGCCGCCGCGTCCGCGTCCACGCCCTGCAGGATGCGGAGCCTGACGTCGCCGCGCTCCTGCAAGCGACGCAGTCGCCGGCGCAGATCCTTCGCCGTCGCGGTCCGGACGCGCGCCGCAGCCGGCACGTCGTCGGGATGGCGGCGAAGCACCGGCCGTTGCGACAGTGCGGTCTGCGTCCAGGCCATGCCCGCCTGATCGCGCAGGGCCGACCATAGTTCGCCGTCGCCGGCGACGTTGTGCCATACGATCGCGCGGTCGCGCAGGGTGCCTCCGCGCATGCGACTCGCGATAGCGCCGGCGACATCGGCGGCTTCGCCGGGCAGATGGAGCACGCCTGACTGGAACGCATGCTGGTGCCGGTATGCGCGCCAGTGCGGCACCGGGACGAAGAGGTTGGCCGCGCGCCGCTGCAGGCAGGTCAGGCCGATCAGCGTGTCGCCACGTTCGATGCTCAGCACGATGGGCGGCGCACCCGGGGTCAGCCAGCGCGCGGCGGCGAGTACGAAGCCTGGGTGCAGGAATGGCACCGACGCCGCAGAAGATTTCGCCAGTTCTTCCCAGGCACGCAGATCGTCGTTGGACAGGACATCCAGTGATCGTAGGCGCGTGCGCAGGCTCATAGCACGATCTCGCCGCCGCGCCGGCGGCGGTAGAGGTCGACGATGCGCGCACGCCAGCCTACGCGGTCCACCGACAGCCAGCCCATGCGGCCTTCGGCCATTGCCAGTGCGCGCTTGTAGTCGACGTGGCCAGCCATCAGCTCGTAGCGGTCGAAGCCGTTGCCGAGGAATTCGTTGATGGCGCTCGCGAGCAGCAGCAGGCCCGGACTGCCGGCCTGGCCGACCTGCCGGTAGTCGATGCCGGCCTGGTAGAAACAGCTCGTGCCGCGCCAGACCAAGTGGTAGAGATAGCCCACGGTCGCATCGCCGGCTTCCAACCGCATCAAATGCACGCCGGCGTCCGAGGTGGAAGCGGCGATCAGCGCGCGGTGGAACGCGACGATACGCGGATCGCCGAACGCGCCGTGCTCGCCGGTATCCTCGTCCCAGTGCGCTTGATGCAGCCGGATGAGTTCGTCGAAGAACGCCAGCCGGTCCGGTTGCGTCACCGCGGTGCTGCAGGCGAGCGGGCCGAAGTGGTCCGCCAGCTTGCGCGCGGTACGGCGCAGGCGCGCGCGGGTGCTGCTGCCGGGTACCGTGCTTACGTAGTCCTGCTGGCTGTGTCGCAGACTGGCCAGGTCCACGTAGGGCGTGGGCCGCGCCATCATCTGCAAGCGCAGTCGCGGCGAACGCAGGCGTTCCAGCGGAATCCCGTCCATGTCCAGGCCGGGCAGGTAGAGCGTCAGCCAGTGGCGCTCGTGATGTTCGAAGTGCGCCACGCATGCGGCCAGTACGTCGTGCTCGCACCCGGCCAGTGACAGCACGCCGTTGAACTCGATGGTGATGCTGTCCGCCACGCGCTCGCCCACCTGGTGCAGACGGACGTGCTTGAGGCCCAGCGCGAACCACCTGCGCTGTTCGACCACGATGCCCAGGCCGACGCACTCGTCATCGAGCCACACGGACATCAGGCGCGCACGCGGCAACGGGCACAGCGTGCGGAGCCAGGTGCCGATCCAGATCCAGCTCTGGAAGAAGCTGCAACGGCTGCGTGCCTCCAGCGCGCGCCAGCGGGCTTCCAGCACGTCCATGGCGGGCAGGTGCTCGACCCGCACGTCATGCCGCGTGGCGGGCGTGCCGTTCTCAGCCGAACGTCGCATCCAGGCCCTTCTCCACGCCGGTCCGCGGCGTCCAGCCGAGGTCCGCGCGCGCGGCGGTGGTGTCGAAGTTGGCCAGCGGGCGCAGCGAGCGCACGCGGTAACGCGTCAGCGGCACGTCGCGGCGCAGGACCTTGCCCAACTGCTCCACGCCGAAGCCCAGCAGCATGAACATCCAGCGCGGCACGCGCACCACCTTGATCTCGTCGCCCAGCTTGCGGCGGCAGCGCGCCAGGTAGTCCTGCTGCGTGATGCGCGAGGTGTCCACCACGTTGAACACGCGCTGCGCGGGCAGCGGCGCCTCGGCGGCGCACAGCAGCGCATCCACCACGTCGTCCACGTAGACCAGCGGCAGCGCCTGCGCGCCGTCGCCCACGGCGACCCAGCGGCCGGCCAGCCCGATCACGCCGTTGGGCGTGACCTTCTCCGCGCCCGGACCGAAGATCTGCCCCGGCCGCACGATGATTGCAGGCAGGCCGTGCTTGGCCACCGCATCCAGCACCATGCGCTCGGCCGAGAGCTTGGTCTGGGTGTAGGCGCCGCGCCACTCGGGATGCGGTTCCAGCGGCGAGGATTCGGTCATCACTGCGCCGGGATCGCGCCCGGCGTGATCGAACACGCTCATCGAACTGACGTAGACCAGGCGCGCCGTCGATTCGGCCACGCACGCCTCGATCATGTTGCGCGTGCCCCAGACGGTGCCGGCTTCGAAATCGCGAGGACCGCCACGCATCGCGGCACCCACGTGGTAGACCAGGGGCACGCCCTTCACCGCGTGGCGGACGATGCGCGGATCGCCCAGGTCGCCCACGACGGTCTGGATGCCGGCATCGTCCGCGTAGGTGGCCACCGGACGACGTACCAGCACGCGCACGGTCTTGCCCTGCTCGCGCAGGCGCGCCACCACGCGCCTGCCGAGGAAGCCGGCGGCGCCGGTCACCAGCGCATCGGCCGGCGGCAGGTCGACGTAGCGCGACTCCAGCAGGGCGATGCGCTCGGCATCCGGTGCGGCGCACGCCGGCTCAAGCAGGCGTGCGATGCGCAGCGCATCCTCGCCGGTGAACGGGGGCGAGGCGTTGTCGCGGACCGCCTTGGCGAACTCGATCGCGCCGCGGCGGATGCCGGGCGAAGGCTTGAGCATGCCGGTGGCGAAGCGCACCACGTTCCATGGCACGCGGAACACGTCCTTCACCGCGCTGAAGAACGCGTTGGCGACGATGCCGATGAACTTCGGACCCGGCAGCACGCGATGGATGCGGCACGTCTGCAGGAAGCGGTCCACTTCGATGGTGCCGCGCGTGCCACGCACGAATACCCGGTTCTCCATCGGGCGCGCATTCCACGACAGCAGCAGGCGGCCGACGCCGTCGCGGGCCTGCGCGTGCGCCTGCCATTCGTCGAAGTGCAGGTTCGGATCGGTGCCGCGGGCCTGGTAGTCCACGCGCAGGTCCCGCACCGGGCCGAGGAAGGCCTCGATGGTGTAGAGGCCATGCACGCCCAGGTCGCGGAACGGGTAGGAGCCCTGGGTGACCGAACCCGGCAGCGGGCCGCCGGCGTACGGCGGATACTCCGAATTGCGCACGATCTCCACCGAGACCACGTCGCCGATGCGTCCATCGCGCACGGCCTGCAGGGCCTGCATCACCACCGGATCGAACAGGTCGGAATGGTTGACGCCCAATTGCAGCTTGCGCAGGCGCGCCGCCGCGATCATGGACTCGCAGTCGGCCACGGTATCGGCCATCGGCTTTTCGACCAGCACGTGGCAACCCATCTCCATCGCCTGCAGCGCGATGGCGGCATGGAAGGCGGGCGGTGTCAGCACGTACACGGCCTGCGGCTGCAGGTCGGCCAGGTCGTCCAGGCGCGCGGCGACGCGCTTGACGCCGAAACGGTCGGCGAGCGCCTGCGCCGCCGGCAGTTGCGGATCGCAGATGCCGACCACGTCGACGAAGTCCAGCTGCTTGAGCGCAGCCAGGTGGTGGGTGGCGACGTAACCGGCGCCGACCAGGGCGACGCGCAGGCGGGTGGAAGCAGGAACGGTCATGGGAGAAGGGTCGTCAAGGGGAGTTGTTCATCGGCGCGCCAGCGCCTGCGCCACGGTCGCCAGCACGTCATCGACGCGGCGGTCCCAGGTCTGCGCCGCGACGGCGGCCACGCGGGCCTCGGCGGCGGCCTCGCTGTCCTCGGCCAGCGCCCGGTCGAGCGCGGCGAGGAAGCCTTCGCGGTCCTCGGCGATGCGGACCCACTGGGAGAACTTGGCGATCTCGGGGTTGTACGTGCTCACCACCGGCTTGCCGGTGGCCAGGTATTCGCGCAGCTTCAGCGGGTTGGCATTGGCGACCTGGCGGTTCATCCGGTACGGGATGATCGCGGCATCGAAGGCCTTCGCCCACGTCGGCAGCGTGGCATAGGGTTGCGGGCCGGCGAGACGCACGTTGGGAAGCGGGCGCAGCGCCGACACATCGGCGGCGGCATGTCCGACCAGCAGGAAGCTCCAGTGCGGCCGTGCCTGCGCCAGCCAGGCGATCAGCTCCATGTCGATCCACTCGTGCAGCGAACCGATGTAACCGATCACCGGGCCGTTCAGACCGCGCGCGCCTTCGGCGAGGGGGGTTTCCGGCGAACGCGCGGTGAGGAACAGGTCCAGGTCCACGCCATGCGGCGCATAGGTGGTGGTGGGGTTGATCGCCTGCTTGCCGGGCAGCAGTGCGGGCGGTGCGACGAACAACTGGTCGGCCGCGCGGCTCAGTGCGTCGTCGCGCCGGCCGATCAGTTCGGCGTCCACGCCGGGATGCGCGGCGTAGTCGTCGATGCAGTAGTACACGCAGAAATCCTCGCCCAGGCGGTGGGCGAGGAATCCCGGGTGCGGTACCACGAACCACGACAGGTAGCGGGTGATACCGGCCTTGCTCAGCGCTCGGCGCACGGCCCAGCGGCTGAATACCCGGTTGAACGCATCGACGCCGGGGATGCGGCGGAACGGCAGCTGCGGCACGGTGCAGTGCCACAGGCCGTCGCGCACCTGCACTGGCGGCTTGAGCGCGGCCGTCAGCTTGCGCCAGGCGCGCTTGAGGTCGCGCCCCGAGGTGGTGGGCGCGCGCATGCCGGGCGAGTCCACATACAGCACGGGCATGCGCTGGGCCAGACGGATGGCGATGTGGTGGCTGCTGGTGCGGTTCTCCGCATTCCAGTCGTTGCCGAAATACACCACGCCGCGCCCCTCCAGGACGGCCGAAGGATCACGCATCGCGCCACCAGCCGATCAGCCAGGCGGTACCGCCGTGATGGATCCAGGTCTTCTGCAGGCCGGGGATGGCCTCCACGTGGGGCCCCACGCGTCCGCACGCCGGCGCGAAGAACGTCACCAGGCCGCAACGGCCCAGATGGCGCATGCGTGCGACCGTCGCGGCGGGGTCGCCCAGGTAATAGAGCACTTCGCAGGCGGTGACCAGGTCAAAGCGGTGACGTTCCTCGCCCCAGGGTTGCTGGAACAGATCGACGGCGGCGAAATGGGCCTGGGGCAGGCGCACGCGGGCACGCTCGATGGCGGCCGGACTGACATCCAGCCCATACTGCTCATCGCTGAGCCGGGCCAGGTACTGCGTCTGGTGGCCTTCGCCGCAACCGATCTCCAGCACCGAGCCCACGCGACCGAACGCCTGTTCGATGACCGCGTTGGTGGCCTCGAAGCGCGCGCGCTCCATCGGCGATTCCATGTTCCAGGGATCCGGCATGCGGTAGGCCAGATCCAGGCGCGCGTGTTTGTCGTTGCCGCCCACGCCGCGCAGTGCGTACTTCATCCACAGCCGGCGCTGGGCCTTCCTCAGCAATCTGGTGGCATCGCTCCACATTCCGCTGTCCCCTTTCCCTGTTCTACGTCAACTGCAGTCCGTCGCGCCACGCGGCCCCGCGGCCACCTGGTGCGCCGAATCCCGTTCCACCTGCAGGGGCCGTGCCGGCGCGCTGTACCAGCCACTGACCCTGCCGCATTCGAAGTCGACCCACGACGGCCCGTACTGCCAGCGTGCGGGGTGTTCGACGGTGGGATCACCCAGAATGCGCCGAGCCTGATCCGGATCCATGCCCAGTTCCAGCTGCTTGGAGGGACGCGGCATCCAGGCCTCGGCGGCACTGTCGCCGGGTCCGGTCGGATCCAGGGTGGGAAGGGAGGTGCGGTGCGCGCCCAGCCAGTACAGCAACGCCGCCAACAGGGCGCCGGCCAGTAGATAGCGCCGGCGTCCGCGCGGTGCCGCCGGGGCTTCGATATCCGGCGCCCAGGCGGCTTCGTCCAGGTCCGACGGGGCGGGTGCGCGCGTGGCGCGGGGAGGTGCCGACGCGCCCGGCAGCCGGCCATGCAGGCGATGGAAATCGAGGGTGGCCTCGTACATCCGGTTGAGCCGCTGCAGGCGCGGCAGGTCCGAATCATCGCCCTGCATGTCAGGGTGCAGGGCGGCCACGCGACGGCGGTAGGCCTGCTTGAATGCGTCCATGCCGCACTCGGCGTCCAGCCCCAGTTCTTCGTACATGCTGACGAAGTCGGTATCTTCCGACATTGGTGACGCGCCCCTGTTTCGCCGTCGGCGCCGGTCCGGCGCGTGGTGTCTGCTTTACCTGCAATACGCGATCCGCGGGCCGATCCGGCCAGTCGCGCCCTGGCCGCGTGCGCTTCCTTTTTGCGTATACCCCTGCACAGGCAAGGTTGCCGAACATGCGGAAGATGATGACCAGGGGATCATCGGTGAGCGTCGCGGCGCGCGTAGGACGCCGCCAGTTGCTGGCACGCTGGTGCCATCGGCTGGGTGCGCTGCCATTGCTGAAGCGGGTGAGGCCGGGCGCGCGCGGGGAAGCGCGCGTGCTGGCGTACCACCGTGTGCTGGAGTCCGCCGAGCCGCAGGACTTCAGCTTCGACCCCGAGCTGATCAGCGCGTCCGCCGAGGCGTTCCGCGAACAGATGCGCCATCTGAAGGCGCACTTCGTGCCGATGCGTTTCGACGAGGTGCTGGACCACCAGCAGCGGGGCGTGCCGCTGCCGGCCGGTGCTGTCCTGGTGACCTTCGACGACGGCTACGACGACAACTACCGGGTCGCGTTCCCGATCCTGCGCGAACTGGGCATGTCGGCGATGTTCTTCGTCTCCACCGGGCACATCGACTCGGGCCGGCCGTATGCGTACGACTGGCTGGTGCACATGCTGTGCTCGGTCCCTGCGGGCGAGCGCCTGCACGTGCCCGCGCTGGACATCGACTGGCGCATCGAGGCGGCCCTGCCGGAACGCCGGCGGCAGGCCGCCGACCTGCTTTACCGGGTGAAGCTGCTGGACGACGACATGCAGGCGGACCTCGTCTCGCGGCTGGAAGCGGACTGGGGCATCCTGCGCGTGGGCGGACATCCGGACTGCCGGCCGATGACCTGGGACCAGCTGCGCGAGATGCAGCGCGGCGGCATGGAGATCGGTTCGCACGGCGTGGACCACCGCATGCTGGCCAAGCTGTCGCCGGGACGCATGCTGGACGAGGTGCGCGGGTCTAAGCAGGCGCTGGAGCGGGAGCTGGGCGTGCCGGCGCGGGTCATCTCGTACCCGGTGGGCGGGCCTGACGCGTTCAATCACGATACGGTGCAGGCGGTACGCGAGGCGGGATTCGACCTGGCGTGCAGCTACGTGGCCGGTGTGAGCCGTCCGGGCCCGCGCACGCAGTACGCGTTGCCGCGGCTGCCGGTGGAGCGGCACATGGACATGCCGTGGTTCCAGGCGATGATGGCGATGCCGGAACTGTTCACCTACGCCTCGCGATTGCGAACGGGTTGAGGCAGGGGAGCGACAGGGGACATGTTCTATTTCTTGTTGGTGTATCTGGTGCTGGTGCTGATCCGGCCCCAGGACTATCCCGCGGTGGCCGAATCGCCCGGGCCGCCGCTGCAGTCGATCGCGCTGGTGCTGGCGGCCGGCCTGTGGCTGTTCTCGCAGCGCAAGTCGTTCAACCAGCCGCAGTACCTGCTGATTCCGGCGTTCCTGCTGGTGGCCATGGTCTCCAAGGTGGTGAACGGCTGGGCGGGAGGCGCGCTGTTCGTGTTCTTCGTGTTCGCGCCGGTGCTGCTGGCCTACGTGCTGCTCGCCAACGCCGTGGACACGCGCGCGCGCCTGCAGGCGGCGATGGGAGTGTTCGTGATCTGCGCCTCGGTGCTGGCGGTGCACGGCATCGAGCAGGCCAGCACGGGCATCGGCTGGACGGGGGTGGAACTGTCGCAGGGCACGCGCATCCAGTACGTCGGCATCTTCAACGATCCCAACGACCTGGGCATGCTGTTCGTGATGTGCCTGCCGATGGCGTTCTACCTGAGCGGCCGCGGTGGCTGGCTGGGCCTGAAGCGCCTGTTCTGGTGGACGGCCATCGTGCTGCTGGTGTGGGGCTGCTACCTGACCAATTCGCGTGGCACGCTGCTGGCGCTGGTGGCCATGCTGGGCGTCTATGTGTGGCGCACCCGCGGCGTGGTGATGGCCGCCCTGATGGGCGTGGGGGCGCTGGGCGGACTGATGATGCTGCCCTCGCGCCTGCAGGAGATGGAAGTCTCCGAGGCGTCGGCCATGGGGCGCGTCGAGTCCTGGTACGAGGGCATCCAGATGTTCATCGGCAGTCCGGTGTTCGGCATCGGCGCCGGCGGCTATTCGGACCTGCACGAACTGACCGCGCACAACTCCTTCGTCCTGGTGCTGGCCGAGACCGGCATCATCGGCTTCACGATCTGGCTGGCCATCGTGGGCTACTGCTTCCGCATGATGCTGGCCATCGTGGAGCGCGGCGACGACATCATCGACGACGTCCCCCTGGAGGTGCCCGACGAAGTGGCCCTGAAGGACTGGAAGACGGACAAGGCCCTGAGCCTGTGCCTGCTGCTGTCGCTGACTGGCTTCTTCACCGCGGCGTTCTTCCTCAGCCGCAGCTATGTGGTCATCCTGTACCTGCTGGTCGCGCTGGTCGTGGGCCACTACACGCGGATGCGCGCCACGTATCCCAGCCTGCCCGTGTTCTCCCTCGAGAAGGATCTCATCCGCTGGCCTTCCTACGCCGTAATCGGCGTTATTGGGCTATACCTGACCGTGAAGGTCCTTCTGGCCCTGGCATGAACGACCGCTCGCGCACGCTCAGCAACACGTTCTTCTCTTCGGTGGGCATGTACACCGAGTACGTGCTGGGCATGCTCACGTCGATCATCATCGCCCGTCACCTGGGCCCCGACGGCTTCGGTACCTACAGCCTGGTGATCTGGCTGGTGGCGGTCGGCGTGGCCACCACCAACTCCGGCACGGCCAGTGCGGCCATCAAGTTCGTGGCCGAGCTGCGCGGCGCCGGCCACCTGGAGCAGATCCCCTACGTCCTGAGCTACCTGCGCAAGGCGCAGCGCGTGTTCATGCTGTTCGTGCTGGCCGGAGGCGCGGCACTGTTCATCTTCGCAGGCGACCATGTCGCGCCCGGGATGAACCACGTAATGCTGCTCGGCTTCTTGATAGTGGGTGTGGTCCTGCGCTCGTCCTACATGTTCAACATCGGCGTGGCGAAGGGGTTCGAGAACTTCCGGGCGACCGCGATCGTCGCGCTGGTCTCCACGCCGATCAACCTGCTGCTGGTGATCGCGGCGTGGCAACTCGATGCGCCGGTGGAATGGTTGCTGGCGGTGTTCTCGCTGTCGGGCATCGTGTTCTACGTGGTGTCGCTGCGGCAGATCCGTCCCTTGCTGCCGCCGCGCCGCCCCGGCGTCGTGCTGCCCCCGGCGCTGCGCGCCAGGATGGGTCACCACATGCGCTGGACGGCGCTGACGGTGTCGGTGAGCTTTCTGGTGGCCAGCGAGGTGGAGGTGATGTTCCTCAACCTGTACGCCGACAGCCACGACGCGGGCCAGTTCAAGGTGGCCTACCAGCTGGCCGTGGGCGCGGCGGCGCTGGTGCCGGGCGTGTTCGGTGCGCTGCTGCTGCCGATGATGGCGGGCGCACTGAGCCAGGGCAGGGAGGTGGCGGCGCGGCGCTTCGTCGGCACCACCCACTACCTGGCCTTGCTGGCGACGCCGCTGATGGCGTTCGGCCTGGTGTTCGGCAACGACGTGATCCACCTGCTGTACGGTAAGGAATACTGGGCGGCCGGCCCGTTGTTCTCCGCGTGCCTGTTCGCGACCTGCGTGACGACCATGACCCAGGGGGCTTCCAGCCTGCTGGTCAGTGCGGACCGTCAGCGGAGCATCCTGGTGCTGGTGGTGATGTGCGGCGTGCTCAAGCTGGCGCTGGACGCCGTGCTGATCGCCCATTACGCGCTGGTGGGCGCGGTGGTCGCCTACCTGACCGTGGCCCTGGTCAACGCCACGGCCTACATCTCACTGGCGATCAGGATCAGCCATGCGCGGCCCGCATGGGGCGCACTCGGGCGCGTGGCACTGGCGGGCGCACTGGCCGCCGCGCTGGCCTGGCCGCTGCGCGGCCACCTGGTGCCGTGGGCGGCGGTGGTGCTGGGCGGCGTGCTGCTGGTACTGTCGTATGCGCTGTTCACGCTGGTACTGCGTTGCTGGAGTCGCGACGACATCGAGCATCTGCAGCTGCTGCATCGGCGGTTCGCCGCCGGCCGGCCGCGCGCAGGTGCACGGTTGCTTGCCTGGGCGCATGCCCGTGCAGGGGAGAACGCGTGATGGCCAGCCTGTACGAACCGCTGTTCCGCCACGTGCTGTTTCCCGCCTACGAGTCCGGGCTGCGCCGCCGCAAGACGCTGGCCTACCTGCGGGAGTACGAGCGGCAGCAGTGGCTGGATCCGGAGCAGATCGATGCGCTGCAGTGGCGAAAGCTGCAGGCGCTGCTGCGCCATTGCTGGGACCATGTGCCCTACTACCGGCAGACCTGGTCGGCGCTGGGCATCGCCTCGCCCGATGACATCCGCGACCGCGCGCATTTCGCGCGCCTGCCCGTGCTGGACAAGCCCACCATCCGGGCGAACTTCGACCGCCTGATCGCCGACACCCATCGCGCGGGCCTTTTCTACAAGACCACGGGCGGCTCCACCGGCGAGCCTCTGAAGTTCGGCTATACCCGGGAGAGCTACGAGCGCCGGGTGGCGGTCATGTGGCGGGGGTACGGCTGGGCCGGCGCACGCCTCGGGCAACGCACGCTGTATCTGTGGGGCACGCCGCTGGGTGCGCAGAAGCGCAAGGAGCGCCTGTTCCACGGCGCGTTCAACCGCCACATGCTCAACGCCTTCGACATGGACCGCGCCCGGATCGCCGAGTACGCCGATGCGATCGACCGTTTCCGTCCCGAGACCATCGTGTCCTACGTGGCGCCGATCGTGGAAATGGCGGACTGGCTGACCGCCAGCGGCCGGCGCGTGCATGCGCCCGCGCGTATCCTCGGCGCGGCCGAAGCCTTGCACGCGTCGCAGAAACAGCGCATCGAGCAGGCCTTTGGTGCGCCGGCGTTCAATACCTACGGCTGCCGCGAGTTCATGCTCATCGCCGCCGAGTGCGAGCACCGCGACGGCCTGCACGTGAACGCCGACCACCTGGTGGTGGAGTTGGGGCACGGCGAAGCCGCCCGCGCGGACGGTCCGCGCGAGCTGGTCGTCAGCGATCTGCACAACTACGGCATGCCGCTGCTCCGCTACGTCAACGGCGATCTGGCCACGCCGGGCCATGGGCGCTGCGCCTGCGGGCGCGGGTTGCCGCGGCTGGCCAGCGTGGACGGGCGCAAGCTGGATGCGCTGCGCACCCCGGACGGGCGGTTCGTGCCGGGCGAGTACGTGGTGTACGCCTTTCTCTATGCGACCGGCATCCGCCGCTACCAGGTGGTGCAGAAGCGCCTGGATGCGTTCGAGATCCTGGTCGTACCGGACGAAGGGTTCGACCCGGGCGTCATCGAGCGCGTGCGCGGCGAATTGATGAAGGTGGTGGGCGACAGCGTGGCGCTGGAATTCCGCCTGACGGACGAGATTCCGCTGACGCCCAGCGGGAAGCAACGCGTCACCGTGTCTGAGCTGGGGGGTTAGGAAAAGCGTGGAGATCGTGCATGTCGTCGAGAACCTGGATCGCGGTGGCCTTGAACGCACCGTGGTGGACCTGATCGCGAGCCAGCGCGATGCGGGCCATGAGTGCCGGGTGATCTGCCTGTTCAAGCTGGGGCTGCTGGCCCGGGAACTGCTGGCCAGCGGCGTACGCGTGGATGCCTGCGGAAAGCGTCCCGGGCTGGACCTGCGCGCACTGCGGCGCGCGCGCGCGCTGATCCGCCAGTCGCCCGATGCGGTGATCCACACCCATAACGCGATGGCGCATTACTACGCCGTGCTCGCTTCCCTCGGCCTACCCGTGAAATGCAGGATCAACACACGTCACGGCATGGGGGGGCGCACCCGGAGCGGCAGGCAGGAATGGCTGTACCGGCAGAGCCTGCGCGGCACCGACTATGCGGTCGCGGTGTGCGAGGCGGCGCGCCAGCGCTTTGCCGCCGACGGTATGCGTCCGCGGCGCGCGTTGCTGTCCGTGCCCAACGGCATCCGCCTGGAGCGCTTCCGGCCCGCCGACGACGTGGCGCGCCAGTCGCTTGTCGCCGAGTTGGAATTGCCGACCGGCAGCCGCATCATCGGTACCGTGGGCCGGCTGCAGCCGGTGAAGGACCACGCCCTGCTGCTGCGCGCGTTCGCGAAGGTGAGGGTGCAGGTGCCTGAAGCGGCGCTGGTGATCGTGGGCGATGGTCCCCTGCGTGCTGCGCTGGAGGCCCAGGCCGAACAGGCGGGGCTGTCCGATACGGTGCGCTTCATGGGCGACCGCCACGACGTGCCGCGCTTGCTGACCGGCATGGAGGTCTTCGCCCTGACATCGACGAGCGAGGGGTATTCGGTCGCCTTGCTGGAAGCGTGCGCATCGTCGCTGCCGATCGTGGCGACCGACGTGGGAGGCAACCGCGAGATCGTCCGCCATGGCATCAACGGTCGGCTGGTGCCCTCGGGCGACACCGCTGCCATCGCGACCGCGCTGATCGCCCTGCTCCGCGGCGGCGAACAGGCCGCCGCCATGGGGCGGGCAGGGTATGCCTGGGCCCAGGCGGAAGCCTCGTTCCGCACCATGGCCGAGCGCTACCACGGCCTTTACGATGTCTCGTCCGACCTGTCCTCGGCGGCGATGGCGCTGCAAGGCCGCGTATCATGAACGCACCGCTTCATCCGTCGAACGCATCGCCATGAATCCGCGCCCGCGCCGACTGAGAGTGCTGCGCTTCCTGCCGAACGGCTGGCTGATGACGTCCGGCCCGACGGACGCGGCGCGCAACCTGTATCTCACCTTCGACGATGGCCCCCATCCGGACCACACGCCCGCGCTGCTGGACCTGCTGGCGGAGCATGGTGCCAAGGCCAGCTTCTTCCTGGTCGGGCGCGAGGTGGAGCGCCACGATGCACTGGCGCGCCGCATCGCGTCGGAAGGGCATACGCTGGGCAACCATTCCTATTCGCACCCGCGGTTCGAAGCGCTGACGCTGGACGAGCAGCTGGAAGAGATCGAACGCACTCAGCGCCTGCTCACCGGCATCGATGGCCGTTCGCGGCATGCGTTCCGGCCTCCGCGCGGCGTGCTGACAGGGGCGATGCTGGCCAGCCTGGTGCGTCGGCGCCACCGCATCGACTACTGGTCCTACGACAGCCTGGACTACAGCCGCCGGCCGGTGCCGGAGTTGCTGGAGACGATCCAGCGCCATCCGCCGCGCGGTGGCGACATCATCCTGATGCACGACGACAGCGAGCATTCGCTGACATTGCTGCGTGCGCTGATCCCCGAGTGGATCGCACAGGGATTCTCGCTGCGCGCGTTGCCGCACGTCCGCTGAAGATCCTCCGCGTGGCCGGTGCGGCGCCCCCGCCGCGTTTTCGATGGTGACGGGTACGTCGGCGCACGCCGACAGGACGAAGGGGAGGCGCGTGGACATTCTGGTGTGGGCGGCAGCGGCGGTGATCGCGATCCTCGCGATGGCGGCGGTGGCGGTATGGGCGCTGCTGCGGTCGCGCAACATGGAGCTATGGATCGGCAGTTACCTGCGCCGCCCGCGGGTGACCGCCACGCCGGGCCCCGTACACGTGATGTTCTGCTTCGTCGATCACTTCGAGCCCATGTGGCACGGCGCGGACGAAGCCACGCAGCGGCAGCGCGTCGATCGCTGGTGCCGCGACTATCGCGCGCTGGCGGCTCGGCACCGCGATGCGGATGGGCGTCCGCCCCAGCACAGCTTCTTCTACCCCGAGGAAGAGTACGTGCCGGAGTATCTCGACAAGCTGTCGGCGTTGTGCGCCGAAGGCTATGGCGAGATCGAGGTGCACCTGCACCACGACAACGACACCGAGGCCAACTTCCGCGAGGGCATGTCGCGCTTCTGCCGCGTGCTGCACGAGCGGCACGGCGCGCTGCCGCGCGATCCCGCGACGGGCGAGCTGCGGTTCGGCTTCATCCACGGCAACTGGTGCCTGGACAACTCGCGGCCGGACGGACGCTGGTGCGGCCTGGACAACGAACTCATCCTGCTGCGCGAGCTGGGATGCTATGCGGATTTCACCCTGCCGTCCGCGCCCAGCGATACCCAGACCCGCACGATCAACAGCATCTACTACGCCACCGACGATCCGGACGCGCCGAAATCGCACGATACCGGCGTGCCGGTGCGCGTGGGAGGGCAGGCGAGCGGCGACCTGATGCTGATCCAGGGGCCGCTGGGACTGAACTGGAAGGACCGCCGCATGGGCCTTATGCCGCGCATCGAGAACGCCGACGTACGCGGCGGGCAGCCGCCGACCCCGCAGCGCGTGGATGCCTGGGTGCGGGCCGGCGTGCACGTGCAGGGCCGTCCCGAGTGGGTGTTCGTGAAGATCCACACGCACGGCACCCAGGAAGGCGACATGGATACGCTGCTGGGTCCGCCGGTGGACGCGATGCACGACTATCTGGAGTCGGCCTACAACGATGGCCAGCGCTACGTGCTGCACTATGTGAGCGCGCGCGAGGCCTACAACATCGTGAAGGCCGCCGAAGCCGGCATGCAGGGCAATCCCGGCGACTACCGCGATTTCCACCTGCCACCGCCCCGCGCATCGTGGACGGGTGGGCGGCAGGCGCAGGCCGCGGCATGAGTCCCGTTGCGCCCGTGCCGGCACCGGATGCGACGCTCGTCAGCGTGGTGATGCCCGTCTACAACGCGCAGGCGACCATGGTGCGTTCGATCGATTCGGTGCTTGCACAGACGCACCGGCAGCTGGAACTGATCCTGGTGGACGACGGCTCGCGCGACGGCTCCGCCGCCATCATGGACGCCTACGCCGCACGCGACACGCGCGTGGTGGCGGTGCGCCAGCCCAATGGCGGCGTCGCCGCCGCGCGCAACCGCGGGCTGCAGGAAGCGCGCGGCACGCACGTCGCCTTCCTGGACAGCGATGACTGGTGGGAACCGGAAAAACTGGCGCTGCAGCTGGCGCACATGGCGCGTACCGGCGCGCGCGTCTGCTACACCGCGTACCAGCGGGTGGCCGAGGATGGCCGCGCGCTGGCGCAGGTGGTGCCGCCGGAACGGGTGGACTACGCAGGCATGCTCTACAGCAACCGCATCGGCAACCTTACCGGCATCTACGCGCGATCGCTGGGCGATGCCGCGTTCCAGAAGACGGGGCACGAAGACTACGTATTCTGGCTGGACCGGGTACGCCGTGCCGGTCACGCCGAACGGGTGCCGGAGACGCGTCCGCTGGCGTACTACCTGGTGCGGGGAGGCTCGGTATCGGCCAACAAGTTGCGCGCCGCCGGCTGGCAATGGCGCATCTACCGGAATGTGGAACGGCTGACGCTGCCGCGGTCGGCGTGGTGCATGCTGCATTACGTGGCCCACGCCCTGCTCAAGCGGAACCCCCTTTCAAGGCCCGTCTGACGTGTCGTCTTCTTCCTCCATGAATTTCGGCGACTATGCCGTGGTGATTCCCGCCTACAGGGCCGCAGGTACGCTTGCGCATGCACTGGACAGCGTGATGGCCCAGACGCTGCCGCCACGTCAGGTGGTGGTGGTGGACGACGGCTCGCCCGATGGCGAGGACCTGGCACGCATCGTGGCTGGCTATCGCGGCAAGGTCGTGCTGGTGCGGCAGGCCAATGCCGGACCTGCGGCGGCGCGCAACGCCGGTGTGCGCGCCACATCGGCGGCCTGGGTGGCGTTCCTGGACGCGGACGACAGTTGGCTGCCGCACAAGATGCGCGCACAGATGGCGCTGGCGGCGGATCCGCGCGTCGGTCTGGTACACGGTGGCGCGCGCGAGGACCGCACGGCACTGCCCGAGGAGATGGACTTCGACCTGCTGTGGCGCAGCAACCGGATCTGCACCTCGATGAGCGTGGTCAGGCGCGAGGCGTTCGACGCGCTGGGCGGGTTCTTCGACGGCGGTGAGCTCATCGGCGCCGAGGACTACAGCCTGTGGCTGCGCATCGCGCACGCGGGCTGGAAAGTGCGCGCCTGCCCCATGCTGGTAGGACACTACACGCCGGCGCAGGGCAGCCTGACCAGCGGCATCGAGCGATGCGCGGCCGCCGAGATGTTCAACGCGCGGATGCTGGGCGACATGCTGGCGCTGCCCCCTGCGATGGTGCGCTGGAAGATACGGGCGATCCGCACCGATTTCGCGCGCCATCTGATCCATGCGCGCAGGCTGCGTCCGGCGCGGCGGCTGCTGGCGCCGGCGCTGTGCGAGCGCCCCACGCTGGAGCGCATCGGGCTGATGTCGGTCAGCTGCCTGCCGGTGCAGGTGCTCGACGCGCGCCGCCGCCTGCGCATGCGCGGGCGGCGGCGCGTGCGGAATCCCTGAAGCGCGGGATCAGATCTCGCTCAGTTCCACCACGTAACCCGTGGTGCCGCCCTGCACGTCGATGCGGTAGCGGGCGCCATCTTCCACGTACTTGCCGGTACTGAAGTTGCTGTTGATGGTGGCGTTGGCTGGCTCGAGCACGCGCACCCGCAGGCGACCCGCGGTGGCTTCGCGACTGTTCACCAGGGTGGGCGCGACCGGTACGTTCACCTGGAAGGTGGCCGTGGTGCCGCTGGTGATGGAGAACGTGTCGCGGACGGTCAGGCGGCGATTGGCGAAACTGAAATTGCGCCGCCAGTTGGTCACCGCGTCGGTGTTGCAGAACGCCGGGGTCAGGTTGGCGTCGGCCGTGAATGCGCCGCCGCTGCCCGGAGTGACCGTCAGCGTCGAGGCCCGGGTGGTGGATTCGCACTGCCGCGCCACGGTGCCGTTGCGTACGAAGCGCACCAGGTTGTGCACGTCGGTGCCCTGGTTGATGCCGCTGTGGCTCCAGATGTTCGCGGTGACGGCCAGCCAGTCGCCGGAGAACAGGGTGAACGAGCCCTGGTCCTGGTGGGCATGGCTTTCGTTGTACGGGCCGGCGACGATCGCCAGCCACATCGCGTCGCGCGTCCAGCCGGTGCGTGCGAACAGATGGCCGGTGCCGCGCGCGTGGTAGATCAGGTCCGTGGGCGGGGTCGCCGTGGTGCCCGCCGGCAACAGGTCGTAGCGGTAGTTGAATCCCGACCCCATGCGTGCGATCGAGATGTTGTTCAGCCACCAGGTCGCCTGGTTCTGGATCACGGGATTGGTGTTGACCGAACGCGCCTCGAGCACGAGGCGGCGATGGTAGTCGTACAGGTCAGGTACCGAACTGCGCGCCTGGTCGCCGATGGGCGCGAAGCGGTCCATCGTCGGCACGGTGGCATGGATCCAGTACGGGATGCTGTCGGACGCATGGCTGCTGGCGTTGGCCAGGTCCATGCCGGTGGCGTCGCGCCAGATGCGGTACAGCGAGAACAGGCGCATGTGCGAGGTGCCGTAACCGGTGCCCTCGCTGCTGCCGCCGCCGGGCAGGCGGGCGAAGTAGGCCTGCAGGGCTGCCAGCTTGTTGTCGCGCAGGAAATTGAACCAGGTGCTGTTGCCGCTGGCCAGCGCCCAGTACATCGTGGCTTCGACGAAACTGTAGTAGTAGTTGTTGCCGGGATTGTTGATCGACCAGCCGGACCACGGATGGCTGCGGCCGCCCCATTGCGCATTGTTGTAGTTCCAGACGTTCCACACCGCCTGCTCGGCGTAGGCCGACCAGCGCGTGCGCTGGCTGGAGGTGATGCTGCCGGCGCAGGCGGTCATGGTGGAGGCGACGTCGGCGATCATCGGGCCGACCTCAAGATACGAATCACCGGCAACGGCCGGGCGCCCGCCCGCGGCGATGGCGGATTCGGCGGCGGTGACCTGCTCTTCGACCATCTGGATGGCCAGCGTGCAGTACTTGGCTTCGGGCGAGAGCTGGTACATCAGGGCGGCCTCGGCCGCGCTGAAGCCGTAGCCGCGATTGCCGGCGACGGCGGCATCGACCCATCCCTTGAAGCGCGTATAGGCGGTCGAACTCTTGTCGACCTGCGGAACCGGCATGGGCAAGTTGACCAGGCGGGGGCGCGAAGAATTCGAACTGACCCGGCCGCCGCTGCCCAGCACCGGGCTGGTGTCCACCCCGGTGGCCGGGAGACGGGTGCCCAGGCTGCCCAGCGACGGCGTGCCGCCGCTGCCGACCGGGAGTGTGGCGCCGCCACGCTCCCGCGTCATGCGTGCGGCCTTGGCCGAAGACGTGGTGCGGGTCCAGAAGCGGATGATGGTGTCGCGACCGGTGTCGCGCAGGTCCGCAAAGCCGTCTTCGGCACGGTCCCATGCGTCGGAAGCGAAGACCTGGGCGCGCAGGCCGAACAGGCCGCCCGCGGCGCTGGCAGCGGTCAGGGTGGTGAGTGCGGCGGTGCCCAGGATCAGGGCAAGCGGGAGCCGGCGGGTGGAGCGGGGGGAGGCGGACGGGCGCGACAAAGGGGTTCTCCTGGCAAGAAAACCGCGCACGAACACCATGGAAGACGACAGCCCTGAGGCTGGTGACTACCCGCTGCAGCGCCCCCTCGCTACATGCGATCCGCGCAACGGCGGGCGGATCATAACGTGGGGCCTTCAGGCAAACGGACGCCTTGGGTCACAGAAATGCGTGCCGGTTCAGCTTGCGGCAGGGGAGTTCACGGGAGTGTGACGGCCCGCTCGTCGACCCAGTGATGTGGGCTGGCGCCGGGGACAGCCTTATTTTTCGCTGAGTTCGACGGTGTAGCCGCTCTGGCCGCCGGCCACGTCGACCCGCCACCCGCGACGGAATTCCTGTGGGTCCTCGTCGCTCCAGGCATGGACGCTCAACGTCGCGGAAGCCGGTTCCAGCACGCGGATGCGCAGGCGGCCGGCGGTGGCTTCGTTGCCCTGGACCACGGGACGCTCGGGCACGTTGACCTGGAAGATGGCGCGGGTGCCTGCGCCCAGGCGGAAGTCGTCCTTCACCCGCAGCGTACGGCCCGCGAAATCGATGCGTCGCTGCCACGATTCCAGGGCGGGGTTGCCGCGGTAGACCGGCGTCAGGTCGGCCTGCGCCGTGACGCCGCCATCGGCACGCGGCGTGACCGTCAACCGCGCGCGGGACTGCGGCGTTTCGCACTGGTGTACCACCACATCGCCACGCGGCGCCGCGCATTGCCGCGCATCCGGATCGGCGCGCTCGAACCGCACCACGTTGTGGACCGGCGTGCCCTGCTGGATGCCGCTGTGGCTCCAGATGTTCTCGGTCACCGCCAACCAGTCGCGCGCGAACAGGGTGAAGCCGCCCTGTTCCTGGTGCGCATGGCTTTCGTTGTACGGCCCGGCGACGAAGGACATCCACATGGCGTCCTTGCCCCAGTCGCTGCGGGCGAACAGATGCCCCGCACCTTCGGCCAGATAGACCAGTGCCGACGGCGGGGTGCCGCCCGTGCCGGCGGGCAGCAGGTCGTAGCGGCTGTTGAAGCCCTGCGTCATCCGCGGCACCGAGATGTTGTCCAGCCACCACGACGCCATCGCGCGCGCTTCTTCGTCCGTGGTCAGCTGGCGCGCCTCGAGCACCAGGCGGCGGTGATAGTCGAACAGTTCCGGCACCGAGTTGCGCGACTGGTCGCCGATCGGCGCGAAGCGGTCCAGGGTGGGGACCGTGGCATGCACCCAGTAGGGAATGCTGTCGCGCGCATGCGTGCTGGCGGCGGCGAGATCCTCGCCGGTGCTGTCCTTCCACAGGCGATACAGACCGAACAGGCGCATCTGCGCGGCGCCATAGCCCGTGCCTTCCCGGCTGCCGCCACCCGGCAGCCCGGCATAATAGGCCTTCAGCGGCGGCAGGCGGCGCGTGCGCAGGTCATCCATCCAGGACGCGCTGCCGCTCACCAGGGCCCAGTACATCGTCGCCTCGATGAAACTGTAGTAGTAGTTGTTGCCGGGATTGTCGACCGACCAGCCTGTCCATGCGTGGGTGTGTCCACCCCAGCGTGCGCGGGGATGGTTCCAGACGTTCCACACCGCCTGCTCCGCATAGGACGACCAGCGCCGCTGCTGCGTCGCGTCGATGGTGGTGCGGCAGGCGTGCAGCGTCATCGCGAGATCCGCGATGCGGGGACCGACTTCCAGATACGAATCGCCCGCGATCGCAGGACGCGCACCGGTCGCGATGGCGGCTTCGGCCTCGGCCACCTCCTTCTCCACCATCCGCACGGCGAGGTCGCAGTACTTGTCGCCGCCGCTGAGCAGGAACATCAGGGCAGCATCGCTGGCGCTGAAGGCGTAGCCGGGGCTACCCGCGACGGCCGCATCCACCCAGCTGCGGAAGCGGGCGTACGCGGGCGACTTGCGGTCGACGAAGGTCAGGTCGATCTTCAGCAGGTCGGCGCCGGACTGTTCCGGCGACGCGGGAGCGGACGCCGTCGCGGGTGCCGCAGCCGGCGGCGCGGGTGACGGGGAGGGGGAGGTCGTTTCGGGGGCGTCGGCGGATCCGCAGTGCCCGATGGCCGCCGCGAGCAGGGCCAGGACGAGCAGGACCGCACTGGGAATGCCATGCGTCCGCAGGGTGGAAGGTTTGGCGCGCATGCCGGACCCCTCAGCGGTTGGAATAGGCGACGCTCAGATAGACGATGTTCTGCGAAACGTCCTGGCCCGCGTCGGTGCTGTCGCGCTTGTAGCGCTCCGCGTGCAGGCGTGCGGTCCAGCGTGGCGCCCAGTGGTAGGCCAGGCTCGCGCCCACGCGCGAGGTCTCGTCCTCGCGGCCGAGCTGCGTGTAGTCCAGCCGCTCCCACGTGGCATAGGTGCCCAGCGTCAGCGAGCGCCGCACCAGCCAGTGCAGGTCGAAGCGCGCGCCGCGGGTCTTCTGGTCGAACTCGTCCGAGTCCACATAGTCGCGCTTCTGCGCGTACGGCGCGACGGACAGGTTCAGGCGGGTCCCGGTAAAGCGGTAGCCCAGGTCGATGCCGCGCACCTCGTAGGGCGACGCGTTGACCACCGCGTCGCCGGTCAGCACGTTCTCGGGAATCGTGGCTTCGGACTGGATCCCGGTCAGGGCGTCGGTCGCGGTGTCCGAGAACTGGCTGGACAGGGCGATGTTCAGCTGCGAGCGCGGCGACAGGTTCCATTCGGCATCCGCGCGCATCAGGGGTTCGGAGCGCGACTCGCCCTGGCGATAGTCGATGCGCGAATAGCCCAGGTCGGCGCCCAGCTCGAAGTTCGCCAGCGTGCGCACGTAGCGTCCGTAGAGGTCGTAGCGGTTGTAGTCGCGCGCCACGATGTCGTCGTCGAAGTCGACGCGCTGCGCCTGCAGGTTGAGCGACACCCGGCTGGTCGGCGACAGTTCCTTGATCGTGCGGATCGCGCCGGCCAGGCGCTGGGAGTTGAATTCGTTCGTGACCTCCGCATCGCTGAGCACATAGCGCAGCTCAGCCTGGCCGTGCAGCGAGGGCGTCCAGTTGAACAGCAGCGTGGGGCCGGCGGAGAACACGTTCACCTGCTGGCGGTTGCCGGGGCCGTCCGGGACCAGCGAGTCCACCGGCTGCACCGTCAGGTTGTCTTCCACCAGGAAGAACAGGCGCTCCGGGAGGGCCACCCAGTTGAGGCGGCCGGACAACGTCCCGTCGACGGTGTCGGCGAAGATGTCGTCCTCGTAGTCGCGGTACTCCGCGCGGCCATCGAGGTTCAGCTGCAGCGCGGAGACGTTCTCGGTGATGCTGAAGCCGACGCCGGCACGCAGGTAGCGCTGCTCGATCGGATCGACCGGCGCCATGGTCACGTTGCTGTTCCGCTCCATGCCCAGGTCCACGGTGTAGTCCACCCGGGCGGCGAGCGCGTGGCCCGGCAGCGTGGCCAGGACGGCGGCGGCGACGAGGGAGAGGCGTAGTGGATGGGTGCGCATGCCGCTGCTCCTTGGCCGCCTTACGGGATTTCGTTGAACACCACGCCGGCCACCTTGTCGGCAGGAAAACTGCCGACGGCCTTCTGCAGCTTCTCCGGCGCGACCTTGCCGTAACCGGCCACCAGCACCACCAGGTCGGCCAGCTCGGACAGGATGCGCGCGTCCGGCGAACCCAGCACCGAGGGGCTGTCCAGGATCAGGTAGCGATCCGGGTAGCGGCTGCGCAGCGAGTCCACCATCGCACGCATGCGGAACGCACTGAAGGCTTCGCCCGTGGTCTCGCGCTGGCGGCCGCTGGGGATCAGCCGCAGGCGCGGCACGCCGGTGCGGTAGATGATGCGGCCCAGGTCGGTTTCGCTGTCGCCCAGGTAGTCCATCAGGCCGCCGTGGCTGGCGTCCACACCCAGGGCGGTGTGCTGCGAGGGATGCAGGACATCGCAGTCGACCAGCAGGGCGCTCTTGGCATCGTCGAAGGCGAATGCCGTGGCCAGGTTGCGGGCCACGAAGCTGCCACCGCAGCCGTTGCTGACGGGCGCCACCAGGGTGACGAAATTGCGCTCGCCTCCCAGCGCCAGCAGGCGGGTGCGCAGTTCGCGGAACGCGTCCGCCTGCTCGCGCACGGAATCGTTGCGATGGATGACGCGCCGTTCTTCCAGTTCGCGCGGCGTCAATGCGGTGGGTTCGTCCATCAACGCCAGCGAGCGCGAGGTGTCGGTGCGATGGGGGACGCCCTGCAGTCGTTCGTTGTCCGGGGTCACGGGCTTTTCCAGAGTGGCATAGGAGGTCATGGCGGCGATCTCAGGCGGCAAGCTGCTTGAGGCCGAACGCCAGCCCGTACGCGAGGACGACCAGCGCCAGGATGCCGAAGCTCATCGCGTTGCGGCTGAGTTCCTGTCGGCGGTCGCGCGGCGAATGGTAGGTCGGCACCACGGTCAGCAAGGGGAGGTCGGTGATGCGCTGCAACTGCTGGGCCGAGCGGACGCGCGGATCGAAGCGGGCGCGCAGGAACAGCAGGCCCAGCGGGATGCCCACCGCCATCAGCAGCCCGCCGATGGCGAAGTGCATGAAGCGCAGGCCCGTCGGCCGCAACGGCATGGTGGCGGGATCCTGCACGCGCAGGGTCAGGCCACGCTCCTCGCGGTCCAGCTGCATCGAGACGCGGGCATTCTCGCGCCGGCGCAACAGGTCCTGGTAGATGTCGCGGTTGACTTCGTAGTCGCGGGTCAGCTCGGACAGGGCGCTTTCCGAATCGGCGATGCGACGGCTGCGGTTCAACTCTTCATTGAGCATCGACTCCGCTATCGCCATGCGCGAGGCGGTTGCCGCCACTTCGCGCCGGGTCTGCGCCTGTTGGCTGCGCAGTTCCTGGTAGAGCGGGTTCATCTGCGCCTCGTCGAACGGGCTGGCACCCTGCGGCGCGGCGGCGCGGCGGGTCTGCTCGTTGGCCATGGCCTGCTGCAGGTCGGCCATCTGGTGGCGCACGCGCACCACGTCCGGATGCTGCTCGGTGTAGTTCAGCAGCAGGCGGTCCAGCTGGCCCTGCAGCTCGAGCAACTGCGCACGATACAGGCTCTCGCGCGTCTGCACCGCGGTCACCGCCGACTCGCCGGACAGCTGCGAGGCGATCGCGTTCTCGCGCGAACGCTGCTCCAGCAGCGCCATGCGGGTCTGTTCCACCGTCGTGCGCAGCGAGCTGATGCGCGTGTTGGCGTCGGTGGCGCTGCCGGGCTGGGCGTCGGTGTTGTCCGAACGGTACTGGCGCAGGCGTTCCTCGGCCTCCAGCAGCTTGGCGTGGTAGTCCTGCACCTGCTTGTCGATGAACTCGTAGGCCTCGCGGCTTTCGCGTTCCTTCGCCGCCAGGCTCTCCTTGATGAACATCTCGCTCAGGCGCTCCGTCACCTGGTAGGTGCGCTTGGCATCGCTGTCGCGGTAGGTGATCTGGATCAGGTTGGGGCGCGGACTGGTGATCGCGATGCGGCCCTTGATCTGTTCCATCAGGCGGTCCTGCTCGACGGCGCTGGGCTTGTCGTCCAGCCAGCCGCCGGTCTTCAGCGCGTCTTCCAGCACCCTGCGGCTGTAGATCACCTGGCGCGCGATGCCGGCGCGGTCGACGACGCCGGTCGCCACGGCGCGGCCTTCCAGCAGCGGCTGGATGATGTCGCTCTCCTGCGCCAGGATCGTGGTGGAAGCGGTGTAGTTCTTCGGCAGCACCAGCAGGCCCACCACCAGGGTCAGCAGTGCCACGGCGGCGAAGATGCCGACCAGCGCGACCCGATGGCGACGCGCCTCGCGGATCAGGATGGGCACCAGGTCGTTGGGAGAAAGCGCAGCGGAAGGTGCCGCCGGCGCGGAATAGCCGCGCCGCGCGGGAAGGTTGCTCTGGCTCATCAGAAGGTACGCTCGGGGACCGTGATGACGTCGCCGGGCGACACCGTGTAGTTGGTGCTCAGGTCGCCGCGGTTGAGGATGCGGTCCAGCCGCACCGCGTAGGTCTGCGTCTGCTCGGCGCTCTTGCGGTGCAGGTCGGAGCGGTCGGCAGCGGCGAACTCGGTGATGCCGCCGGCGGCCAGCACGGCATCCAGTACGGTCATGCCGGGACGGTACGGCAGCGAGACCGGTTGGCGCACGGCGCCGGTGACGCGCACGCGGGACAGGTATTCATGGCTGCGCAGGTCGGTCAGGATGACCGCCACCTGCGGGTCGCGCACGTAGGTGGCCAGTCGCTCCTGGATGTCCTTGGCGACCTCGCCCGGGGTGCGGCCGCCTGCGGCCACATCGCCTACCAGCGGCACGGAGATCATGCCGTCGGGGCGGACCGGCACGGTGATGCCGAGCTCCGGATTGCGCCACACCGACACCTGCACGATGTCGTCCACGCCGATGTGGTACGCGTCGGTACCCAGCGTGGTGGTAGCCGGTGGCGGTGCTTCGCTGCCGGACGACGTGGCGCATGCGGCCAGCAGCAGGGACAGGACGGTGACGGCAAGGCCGGCAAAGGCGCGTTTCATCGGAGGATCCCCTGGAGTTGCTCGATGCCGGTAACAACGACGGCAGCGGCGGAATCCGGCCATCCCGGTATGCCCGCGGGGCATCCGGGGCGGCGCGTCAGACGTCGTAGAACGCGCGGTACCACTCCACGAAGCGGCGCACCCCGGTTTCGATGGGCGTGGCGGGCGAGTACCCGGTGTCGCGGCGCAGGGCTTCGACGTCGGCCTCGGTATCGGGGACGTCGCCGGGCTGCATCGGCAACAGGCGCTTTTCCGCCTTGCGGCCCAGGCAGTCCTCCAGCACCTCGATGTAGCGCAACAGCTGCACGGGCTGGTGGTTGCCGATGTTGTACACGCGATAGGGCGCCAGCGAACTGGCTGGCGTGGGCGCCAGCGGATCGTAGGCGGGGTCCGGGCCCGGTACGCGGTCCAGGGTGCGGATCACGCCCTCGACGATATCGTCGACATAAGTGAAGTCGCGGGTGTGATGGCCGTGGTTGAACACGTCGATGGGCTCGCCCGCGAGGATCTTCTTCGTGAACAGGAACAGCGCCATGTCCGGCCGGCCCCACGGGCCGTACACGGTGAAGAAGCGCAGCCCGGTGGTGGGCAGGCCGAACAGGTGGCTGTACGTGTGCGCCATCAGCTCGTTGGCCTTCTTGCTGGCGGCGTACAGGCTGACCGGATGGTCCACGCTGTCTTCCACCGCGAACGGCAGCTTGCGGTTGGCGCCGTAGACCGAACTGGACGAGGCGTAGACCAGGTGCTCGATGCCGCGGTGCCGGCACGCTTCCAGGATGTTGAGGAAACCGACGATATTGCTGTCGATGTAGGCGTGCGGATTCTCCAGGGAGTAGCGCACGCCGGCCTGTGCGGCCAGGTTGACCACACGCTGCGGCTTGAAGTCGTCGAACGCGGCCTCCAGCGCCGCGCGGTCCTCCAGCGAGGCGCGCACGAAGCTGAAACCGTCCTTCGGCATCAGCCTGGCGAGCCGGGCCTCCTTCAGCGCGGGGTCGTAATACGCGTTCAGGTTGTCGTAGCCCAGCACTTCATCGCCCCGTGCGAGCAGGCGCTCGCTCAGGTGGGAGCCGATGAAGCCGGCGGCGCCGGTGACCAGTACGCGCATCAGGTACTCCTGGAGGAGGAAGGAATCACAGGCAGTCGTCGACCGCGTGTCGGGGTAGGGTACGCTTCACGTCGAAGACCACCGCGCCCGGCTTGCCGAATCCGCGGATGCCGTCGGCGCCGCGTTCGCTGAACTGCCGGTGCGCCACCGCGAGAATGACCGCATCGTACTGGCCCGCCTGGGGTTCCGCCACCAGATCCAGTCCGTACTCGTGTTTCGCCTCGTCGGCGCTGACCCACGGATCGTGCACGTCGACCTGCGCGTTGTAGCTGCGCAGCTCGGCCACGATGTCGACCACGCGCGTATTGCGCACGTCGGGGCAGTTCTCCTTGAAGGCCAGCCCCAGCACCAGCACCTTCGCGCCTGCGGTAGGCAGGTTGCGGCGTGCCATCAGCTTGGCCACGCGGCGCGCCACGTGGCTGCCCATGCCGTCGTTGATGCGGCGCCCGGCCAGGATCACGTCTGGGTGGTAGCCGATCTGCTGCGCCTTGTGGGTCAGGTAGTACGGGTCCACGCCGATGCAGTGGCCGCCGACCAGACCCGGGCGAAAGGGCAGGAAGTTCCACTTGGTGCCCGCGGCTTCCAGCACCTCGTGGGTATCGATGCCGAGGCGGTGGAAGATCAGCGCCAGTTCGTTGATCAGGGCGATGTTGACGTCGCGCTGGGTGTTTTCGATGACCTTGGCTGCTTCGGCCACGCGGATGCTGCTGGCCTTGTGGGTGCCGGCGGTGATGATGCTGCCGTACAGGGCGTCCACGAAATCGGCGACCTCCGGCGTGGAGCCGGAGGTGACCTTCATGATGGTTTCCAGACGGTGCTGCTTGTCCCCCGGATTGATCCGTTCCGGGCTGTAGCCGGCGTAGAAATCCTGATTGAAGCGCAGGCCGGATTCGCGCTCGATGATCGGTACGCAGGCTTCTTCGGTCGCGCCGGGGTACACGGTCGATTCGAAGATCGCCACGCCGCCCTTGCCGATGGCGCAGCCGACCGTGCGGCTGGCCGACTCCAGCGGGCGCAGGTCCGGGCGCTTGTAGTCGTCGATGGGCGTGGGCACGGTGACGATGAAGACGTTGCAGCCGGCCAGCGCCGCGGGGTCGTCGCTGAAGTCCAGCAGCGGCGTGTCGCGCAGCTCATCGGCGGACACTTCCAGTGTGTGGTCCCGGTGTTCGCGCAGCTCGGACACGCGCGTGGCGTTGATGTCGAAGCCGAGCGTGGGGAATTTGCGGCCGAACGCGACCGCCAGCGGCAGCCCGACGTACCCCAGTCCGATCACGGCGATCCTGGCCTGGTCCAGGGTGGGCAATGGAGCGTTCATCGATGTGGGGTTCCCCTGTATGTCGCGTGTCGAAGAGTCTATACGCAGGCAGGGCACGGGCGTTCCCGCTCCCGGCCTGGCATCGAGCCGATCAACGTGCAAAGCATGCGCCTCAGGACAAGGAGCACGCATTGGCCTGATATCGCCACGACCTGCGTAACAGCGGATGATCGCCCGCCCGGATGGCGGGACGACCTGCGACCGGGGGAGTCGAGATGCGGATCCTGCTGTGCGGCGGCGCCGGTTACATCGGCGCGCATACCTACGTGGTGCTCGTGGAGCGCGGCCACGATGTCGTGGTGGCCGACAACTTCAGCAACAGTTCGCCGGGCGTGCTGGCCCGCCTGCGGCAGATCACCGGGCGTCCGGTGCCGTTCCAGCCGCTGGACCTGCGGGACCGGGATGCGGTGACGGGATTCTTCGCCCATCAGGCCTTCGATGCCGTGGTGCACTTCGCGGCGCTGAAATCGGTGGGCGAGTCGTGCGAACGCCCGCTGGACTACTTCCACAACAACATCGGCGGCACGCTGAACCTGCTGCATGGCATGCGCGAGGCCGGCGTCGAGCGGCTGGTGTTCAGTTCATCGGCCACCGTCTACGGCGATCCCGACCACGTCCCTGTGCGCGAGGATGCGCGCCTGCAGGTGACCAATCCCTATGGGCGCACGAAGCTGGTGATGGAAGAGCTGATCGGCGACCTGTGCCGCAGCGATGCCGGATTCCATGCCGCCAACCTGCGCTATTTCAACCCGGTGGGCGCCCACGCGTCCGGCCTGATCGGCGAGGACCCCACCGGCATCCCCAACAACCTGATGCCGTACATCTGCCAGGTGGCGGTGGGGCGGCGCGACCGGCTGAGCGTGTTCGGCGGCGACTGGCCCACCGTCGACGGCACCGGCGTGCGCGATTACATCCACGTGATGGACCTGGCGCGCGCGCATGCCGATGCGCTGGACTTCCTGGTGCGCGAACGCCGCAGCCTCACCGTCAACCTGGGCACGGGGCAAGGCATCAGCGTGCTGCAGCTGGTGGAGGCGTTCGCGCAGGCGGCGGCGCGCAGGATCCCCTATCAGGTGGTGGCGCGGCGCCCGGGCGACGTGGCCGAGGTCTACGCCGACCCCTCGCTGGCCCAGCGGACGCTGGGATGGCGTGCCGAACTGGGCGTCGAGGCGATGTGTCGCGATGCCTGGCGCTGGCAGTCGCAGAACCCGCAGGGCTATCCCGTGGCGTGATCGCCCATCGGCGCAGACGGGCCCCTGCCCGCACGCGCCGCGACGGCATGCCGCGGGCTGGCGGCGGGAACGCGATTGGCCGAGAATCGCGCCATCCCTTGCCGCCCGGATCCGCTTTGCCCCTGGATGCTGCGCTCCACCTGGCGGAACAGAACCGCGTGCGCTACGGCCTGCGCATGTACCTCATGCGTGCGCTGGGGCTGGGTCTGGGGGCGATCTGCGTGGCGGCCGTACTCTACGAGCACGGCGCTTCCCCCGCGCTGTGGGGTCTCCTGGCGGCGAACGGATTCGCATGGCCGCATCTGGCCTATCTGCGGGTCAGGGCGCGCCGCGACGATCCGCTGCAGGCGGAGTACCAGAACCTGACCTTCGACGCCGCGATGGGCGGCTTCTGGATCGCGGCGATGCAGTTCGATGCGCTGCCCAGCGTGCTGCTGGCGGTCATGCTGACGATGGACAAGGTGATCATCGGCGGCGGTCGCTTCGCCCGCCGGACGCTGGGCGCGATGGCGGCCACCTGCCTGGCCGCGAGCGCCGCCTGGGGGTTCGCGTTCGATCCCCGCACCAGCTACCCGGTGGTACTGGCCTGCCTGCCGTTCCTGGCCGTGTACCCCATGGCGATCGGCGTGGCCACCCACGCGCTGGCACGCAGGGCACGCAAGCAGAAGACGCTGCTGGAAAAGATGGCGCGCTTCGACGCGGCCACCGGCCTGATGAACCGCCAGCAGTGGCTGCATGCGGCCACCCACGAACTGAAGCGTTTCCAGCGATCGGGGCGCGCCGGCGTACTGGTGCTGATCGACATCGACCGATTCAAGGACATCAACGACGGCTATGGCCACACGATCGGCGACGAGGTGGTCGAAGAGTTCGCGCGCCTGCTGAAGGCCTGCCTGCGCGACGTGGATACGCCTGGGCGCTATGGTGGCGACGAGTTCGGGGTGGTCATGCCCGACACACGCTGGGAAGAAGCCATCGTGGCGGCGGAACGGCTGCGCCGGCAGGTCGCGGCCTTCGCCTTCTCCACTCGCGGCCTGCGTTGCACGGTCAGCATCGGCCTGTCCGAGTGCCATCCGGGCATCGCCTCGGTGTCGGACTGGGTCAACAGCGCCGACGCCGCGCTGTATCGGGCCAAGGCGCGCGGACGCGACTGCATCGTCGTGGGGTGTTGAGCCGGCTCAGGACAGGAGCGCGTCGACGACGGCCTGCGGCTGCTTCATCCACGCGAAGTGGTCCGCGCGCGTGCCCAGGGCGGCGTGATGCAACGTGTGGACGCGGGCCGGCGCGTCGGGCATCTTCGCCATCAGCGCGCGCAACGAACTTTCCGGCGCAAGCCAGTCGTCGTCGAAGAGCACGCCGTCGATCGGCGTGCGGACCCGGCGCAGCCCCGCCTCCAGATCGACCGGCCAGCCGGCGGCGCGATACCGGCCGCTGAGCCCCACGCGTGCCCAGTCGGCGATGAGACTGCGTGCTTCATCGCCGCCGAAGCCCAGCCGCCGTCCCGGCAAGGCACCGCAGGCGCGCGCCAGCCAGGGCGCGAACCGGTAGAAGAACGGCAATGCGTAGCCGCGTGGCGTGGGAAACGTGCGCCAGTAGGGCGTGCCGCTGCCGACCAGCCAGAGCCCGGCGAAGGCATCGGGATGCTGGCCCAGGTGGCAGGCGGCCAGTTGTCCGCCCAGGCTGTGGCCGCCGATGCGGTGAGGAATGTCCGGTAGCCGGGCCTGTAGCGCCGCGTGGCTGAGGGGCAGGTCCGTGCCCAGCAGTTCGTGGTAGCCCCAATCGTTGCGCCGTCCGGCGCGCAGCGAGCTGCTGCCATTGCCGCGCCATTCGTGCACGAACACCGCCATGCCCCGCCCGGCGAGCAACGCCGCGAAAGGCAGATAGTGGCGCGCCGCGACGCCCAGCGCCGGGATCCACAGCAGGGCGGAGGAGGCCTGCGCGGGGATGCAGGCGATCAGCGTGCAGGCATGGCCGTCCTGTGCCTGCAGGGCGATGTCTTCCTGCACGACCTGTCGTTCGGTGACGTTCATGCGCGCGGCGCGGCTCCGATGTGGTCGAGGACCAGGATGTCGCTGCGTCCGGGCCGGTAGCCGCCACGCAATGCGGCGTGCACGTAATCCGACGCGGCCAGGCACGCGTCCTTCATCGGCATGCCCTGCGCGCGGCGGGCGGCGATGGCCGATGCGAGCGTGCAGCCGGTGCCATGCGCCTCCAGCGGCAGGCGCGGATGCGACGTCTCGGCCAGGCCATCCTCATCGCAGTACAGGTCCACCACATCGGCGTCGCCGGGCAGGTGTCCGCCCTTGAGGAAGACCGCCCGCGCACCCAGCGCCAGCAGATCGCGTGCGGCCTGGCGCATGGCGGCCGCGTCGGCGATGGCGCAGCCCAGCAGCAGCTCGGCCTCGGGAAGGTTCGGCGTCACCACGTGCGCCAGCGGCAGCAGGTGCGAGCGCATCGCCTGCAGGGCGCTGTCTTCCAGCAGTTTGGCGCCGCTGGTGGCGACCATCACCGGATCGACAATGACGGCGGCAGGGCGGTGCGTGTGCAGGGCGTCGGCCACCACGCCGATCACCTCGGCCGTGGCGAGCATGCCCAGCTTCACCGCGCGGATGTCGAAATCGTCGAAGCAGGCGTCCAGCTGCGCGCGCAGGAAATCCATCGGTGGCACGTTCACCGCGGTCACGCCGCGCGTGTGCTGCGCCGTGAGTGCGGCGATGGCGGACAGCCCGTGCACGCGGTGCGCGGCGAAGGTCTTGAGGTCGGCCTGGATGCCGGCGCCGCCGCCGGAATCGGAGCCGGCGATGGTCAGGGCGGAAACCACGGAAGGCGAAGTCATGCGTGGATTGTGCCATTCGCGCGCCGGCCTGCGCGTCAGGGTGGCGTCTGTCCGGCCTGCACCCATTGCCGGTACAGCACGTACCCGATGCCGGTGCTTCCCGTCAGCAGTGCCGGCGCGAGCAGCGCGTCGTAACCCCAGTGGCGATAGAACCACGCCCCCAGTACGCCACCGCCCAGGAAGCCGCTGATGATCAGGCCGCTGAGCGTCAGCCGGCGCATCGGCAATGGCATGCCACGCAGCAGGTGCCCCAGGCCGATGCCCAGGTCGGTGAACATGCCGCTCAGGTGCGTGGTGCGCACCGCTGCGCCGCTGTAGGTGGTGACCATCGCGTTCTGCAGCCCGCAGGCCATCGCGGCCAGCAGCGCGCCCCAGATCTGCTGCTGCTTGAACAGGGGAATCGCGAGCAGCAGCAGCGCCGCCTCCAGTGCCAGCGCCACCCCGTAGCGGCGTCCCAGTTTCAGCGTCTGGTCCTGGATCACCAGCCCACTTAGCATCGCACCCACGCAGAAGGCGATCAGCATGCCCCACAGGTGCACGATCGCGCGCAGGTCGCCCTGCGCGAGCGCGGCCCCGAGCAGGCTGGTGGTGCCGGTCAGGTGGCTGACCGCCTGGTGTTCGAAACCCAGGTAGCCGATGACGTTGACCATGCCCGCCACGCAGGCCAGCGCGACGGCACCGATCCAGACCCAGCGGGGGAGGTGAAGGCCCATGGGTTAGCGTTGCCCTAATCCGTCACAAAGGCGGAGGATCGTGGTCGTCGTATCTGCACTCATCTCCGCGGCCCTCCCATGGCGTTGGTCGGACGCGCAGTTGGTGGAGACACGATGTCGGCAGCATTTAGCACTTCGATCATCCCAGTCCTTTTCTTTTGGTCGCGCCACGCGGGTGCGCAACAGCCCTCCTCGTGTCAGGAGCGACCGTGATGCGATAGGATCATTGTCACGGCAGGAGCGACCGCCCTTTGCCGCGATGACGACATTCTAACCATGGACTGGAGGGGCCTGACTTGGAAGCAGCACCTGTCAATATCATCCAATATTTCGACGGTTCCAAGCAGGGGATAATTCCGCTGTTCCAGCGTCCCTACTCCTGGGAACCCAGAGACTGGAGCACGCTGTGGGATGACCTGATGGCGCAGTACGATGAAGAAGGGCGCACATCGCACTTCATGGGTGCCGTGGTCACCGTTCCCGTCAAGTCGGTGCCGGTGGGCGTGGGCAAGCACATGGTCATCGACGGCCAGCAGCGGCTGACCACCATCTCGCTGCTGCTCAATGCCATTCGCGACAAGGCGAGCGCTGAGAAGGATATGCCGACGGTGGGCATCATCAGCGACTTCCTGGTGAACCGGCACTATCCGGCACCCGACGATCTCAAGCTTGTTCCCACGCAGGTCGACAGGGCAGCCTACAACGCGGTCGTGTACGGAAAAGATCTCGCTCAGTTCGACGAGACTCGTGTCGTCCAAGCCTACCGCTTCTTCGCGGCAAAGTTGCTAGGCAGCGACGACGACGGCAAGCCCCTGGTCGCCGCCCGCGTTATGCAGGCGATCCAGCAGTCTCTTCAGGTAGTGATGATCAATCTAGGCGAGTCGGACGATCCCTATCTGATATTCGAGAGTCTGAATCACAAGGGTAAACCGTTGAACCAGGCTGATCTGGTTCGCAACTACGTTCTCATGCGCTTCCAGCATTCCACTGCGGCGGGTGGGGATCAGGAAGTTGCCTATGAAGACCTATGGCGGCCGATGGAGGCTGCGCTCGAAGCCAGTTTGCCGGAATTTCTCCGCCACTATGGTATGCGGTACGGACGAAATGTGCGCAAAGGCGACATATATACAGCGTGCAAGGTCGAGTTTGAACGATTGACGGATGTCGAACAGGTGCGTGGGAGGCTGGCAGCGATGAAGCAGGCAGCGGCCAACTACGGCAGGTTCATCCATCCTGAGGAAGAGGGGCGGTCCGGAGTGAGGAAAGGGCTGCGCGCGATCCAGGAACTGGATTCCACGGTTTTCTATCCGCTGCTCATACGGCTGCATGCCAGCCTAGATGAGCAGGTGATTGCCCCTGAGGATTTAGTCAGTGCACTGGACGTGCTCGAATCGTTCTACGTTCGGCGGGCGGTATGTGGCGTTCCCACGAATGCGCTGAACAAGATGACGCTAGAACTGTGTTCAAATCTGCCCAAGCAGGCGCCGCATCAATGGTTGCGTGAGCGTCTGCAGACAGGGGCCGGTGGACGGCGTTGGCCTACCGATGATGAGTTCAGAGAAGCACTGGTTACGCAGCGCTTGTATCCGCGGCGCAAGCTAGCCCGCTATATGCTTGAGGCGCTGGAGCTTGCGCATGAGCACAAAGAGACCGTTGACGCTGCCACGGCAACGATGGAGCACGTCATGCCGCAAACACTATCCGCGGCGTGGATTGAGGAGCTTGGCAGCGATCACGAAATCATTCATGACCGTTGGTTGGATACTTTGGGCAATCTCACGCTTACCGGTTACAACTCTGAATTGGGAAACGCGACTTTCGGGGAGAAAAAAGTCAAGTTGGCCAACACCCACTTCGAGCTGAGTCGCGACATTTTGTCGCAACAGCGTTGGGGGAGCGCGGAAATCGAGGCGCGTGGGCGACGAATGGCCGAAATGGCGCTTTGGCGTTGGCGGCGAGACTAGCCGTTTGCCCAGCGGGGCCGCAATACGGCCCCGCTGGGGGGAAGAAGCCTACAGCACTTCCGACGCGTAGTCCGCCAGGCGCGAGCGCTCGCCACGCCGCAGCGTGATGTGCGCGCTGTGCGCCCAGTTCTTGAAGCGGTCCACCGCGTAGGTCAGGCCGGACGTCGTCTCCGTCAGGTAGGGCGTGTCGATCTGTTCCACGTTGCCCAGGCACACGATCTTGGTGCCGGGGCCGGCGCGGGTGATCAACGTCTTCATCTGCTTCGGCGTGAGGTTCTGCGCCTCGTCGAGGATCAGGTAGCGCGACAGGAACGTACGGCCGCGCATGAAGTTCATCGAGCGGATCTTGATGCGCGAGGCGAGCAGATCGTTGGTCGCGGCGCGACCCCATGCGCCGCCTTCCTGGTTGTGCGTCAGCACTTCCAGGTTGTCGGTCAGCGCGCCCATCCACGGCGTCATCTTTTCCTCTTCCGTGCCGGGAAGGAAGCCGATGTCCTCACCCACGCTCACGGTGGCGCGGGTCATGATGATTTCGCGATACCGCTGCTGGTCCATCGTCTGCGCCAGACCGGCGGCGAGCGCGAGCAGCGTCTTGCCGGTGCCGGCGGTGCCGAGCAGGGTGACGAAGTCGATTTCGGGATCCATCAAGGCATTGAGCGCGAAGTTCTGTTCGCGGTTGCGCGCATTGATGCCCCACACCGCGTGCTGGCTGTGGCGGAAGTCGTCCACGATCTGCAGCGTGGCCTTGTCGCCCTCCACCCGCGCCACGCGGAACTCGGATTCGTCGTCGCCCGGCAGGTAGAGGTACTGGTTGGGATACCAGCCGGCGTCTTCGGCCATCGTCACTTCGTAATACGTGCGGCCCTTGTCGGTCCACGACCGCAGGTCCTTGCCGTGGCGCTGCCAGAAGTCCGCCGGCAGGGCGGTCGCCCCGGTGTACAGCAGGCTGAAGTCGTCCAGCGCGCGGTCGTTCTCGTAGTCTTCCGACACGATGCCGGCGATGGCCGCCTTGATGCGCAGATTGATGTCCTTGGAGACGAACACCACCGGAATTTCCGGCTCCTGCTCCTTCAGCGCCAGGATCGCACCGAGGATGGCATTGTCGGGGATCACCGCGCCGAAGCTCTTGCCGGCCTCGAAGTGGCTGGTCTGGAAGCGCAGCAGCCCCGCGCTCTGCGAGCCGCGCAGCTGCAGGCCGTTGGGCTGCACCAGCGGGATGCCGGCGGCCAGGTTGTCCAGTCCCGATGCCTGGACCAGTTCGTTGAGGAAGCGGCTGACCTGCCGCGCGTTGCGGCTCGCTTCCGAGGTTCCCTTCTTGCCGTTGTCCAGTTCCTCGATCACCTGCATCGGCAGGTAGACATCGTGTTCCTCGAACTTGAACAGCGCGGTGGGGTCGTGCATCAGCACGTTGGTGTCCAACACATAGATACGCTTGCTACGGGTCATTCGGGCAACCTCATCGAGGAAGATGTGTGAACACGGGCGACTTTTCCGCGGACAGCAGCGAACCACCATGACCCGCCGCGGCGCGGGATGGTGGGTGAAGGGGAAGGGGATTCGGTCACTGGGCCTGGTGGGCCTTCAGGGCGTCCAGCACGGCCTGGGCGTGGCCGGGAACCTTCACGCCGCGCCATGCCTGCGCGATGTGGCCGTCGGGCGAGATCAGGAAGGTGCTGCGCACCACGCCCAGCACCTTGCGGCCGTACATGTTCTTTTCGTGGATCACGTCGAAGGCCTTGCACAGCGCTTCATCGGCGTCGCTCACCAACGGGAATCTGAAACCCTGCTTCGCGCAGAAGTTGTCGTGCGACTTCACCGAGTCGCGCGAGACGCCGAGCACCGTGGCGTTGAGCTTCTTGAACTTCGACAGCAGCGCGTTGAAGTCCAGGCCCTCGGTGGTGCAGCCCGGTGTGCTGTCCTTCGGGTAGAAGTACAGCACCAGCCAGGCGCCGGCATAGTCGGCGAGGGTGGCGGTGTCGCCGCCGGACAGCGCCAGCGGCAGTTTGAGGACGGCCTTGCTCAGTGCGGTGGGTGCGCTCATCGAATCTCGCAGGTACCTATTGCCTGTCTTCCAGTGCCGCCACGCGCTTGTCCAGCGCCTTGATCTGGTTCTGCTGGCCGATGATGACTCCCAGTGCCAGGAAGAACAATACGTATTCCACGGGCGCTCCCTTTCAGAACTTCATCGGATCCATGATCGCGTCCAGGTTCAGGTGGTCGCAGAATTCGAGGAAATCGTCGCGCAGCGCGGCGATGTGCATGTTGGCCGGCACCCCGATGGTGACCTGCGCCGAGAACATCTCCGCACCCGTCTGCATGGCGCGGTAGCGCGTGCTCTGCAGGTTCTCGATGGTGATGCCCTGGCGGTCGAAGAAGTCGGCCAGCTGGAACAGGATGCCCGGCTTGTCGGCGGCCACCACTTCCACGATGTACGGCAGCAGGTTGGACTGCACCACCTTCGGCCCGGTGCGGTAGAACACCAGCTTCAGGCCCTCGTCGCGCTCCAGGCGCGACAGCATGGCCTCCAGCTTGGCGACGGCGTCCCAGGAACCCGTGGCCAGCGCCGTGACGGACACGTCGCGGCCCACGGTGGCGAGCCGGGCGTCCACCAGATTGCAGCCGCTGTCGGCGATCCGGCGCGTCACCGACAGGAGCGGCGATTCCGGATGCGTCGTGTAGGCGGTGATCAGCAGGTGGTTTTCGGTCGGCGAAGGCCGGGGCGTGGAATCGGTCAAAGGAGCTTCCGGCGTTGCGGTGAGGCTGAATGGCGGCCGGGCAGCGGCCCGACGACGCAGGCAGCATACTTGCCCGCCCTTTGAGCCCGCAAGTAACATGCGGCGGACATTGCAGGCGGACCGGGATGACCGCGCTCACGGGCGCTTCCGGTGCGCCGGATCCCCACCGAGAGCCTGACCTTGCACCTTTCCGGCAGCATCACCGCACTGGCCACGCCGTTCCTGGCGTCGGGCGAACTCGATCTGCAGGCCTGGCGCGCGCTGCTCCAGCAGCAGATCGACGGCGGCACCGAGGGCGTGGTGGTGGCGGGCTCCACCGGCGAGGCCGCGGCCCTGTCCGACGAGGAATACGACACCCTGCTGCGCATAGCGGTGGAGGAGGTGCGTGGGCGCATCCCGGTGCTCGCCGGTACCGGCCAGATGAACACCGCCAGGACCATCGCCGCCACCCGGCGCGCCGAGGCGGGCGGTGCGCAGTTCGCGCTGGTGGTGACGCCTCCCTATGTACGTCCGACCCAGGCAGGCCTGCTGGCGCATTACCGCGCCGTAGCCGACCAGGGCGGCCTGCCGGTGGTGCTCTACAACGTGCCGGGCCGGACCGGCTGCGACCTGCTGCCAGAAACCGTGGCGGCGCTCGTGGACCATCCCGGCATCGTCGGCATCAAGGAAGCGCGCGCCGAGCCCGAGCGCATGGCGGCGCTGCTCGCGTTGCGACGTGATGGATTCGCCATTCTCAGCGGCGACGACCCGACGGCAGGCCGCGCGATGCTGGCCGGCGCCGATGGCCTGATTTCGGTGGGCTCCAATGCCTTGCCGCGTACCTTCCGCCGGCTGTGCGATCTGGCCCGCGCAGGCCGGGCCGACGCCGTGGCCGCGCTCGATGCGCAGCTGCAGGAGATCTACGGCTTCCTCGGGGTGGAGTCCAATCCCATCCCGGTAAAGGCGCTGCTGCAGCGGGCGGGCTTCGGCCAGGGCCTGCGCCTGCCGCTGCTTCCGCTGTCCGCCCCCCATACCGCTACCGCCGACCGCCTCGCCACGCTGGTGCAGGCGCTCGAAGCACAATCCAGCCGCGACGATCTCGTGGCCTGAACCCAGGAGAACTCCATGCGTCATTCGTCTTCCCTCGTGCGTCCGCTGGCCCTGGTGCTGCTGGTCGTTTCCGTCGCCGGCTGCTCATGGTTCAAGAAGGGCGCCAAGGGCGATTACGCACTCGCGCCGGAAGCGCGTCCGCTGGAAGTGCCGCCGGATCTCAACCTGCCCAACACCAGCGGCGCGATGCAGGTGCCGAACGTGGGTCCGGCCGCGTCGTCCGCGGGCGCCGCGACGAATGCGGCGGGCGGCTTTACCGTCGGCGGTAGCCGCGATGAAGCGTTCACCCGCGTGGGTGAGGCGCTGGCAGGTATCGAGGGCGTGGCCATCGCCAGCCGCGCGCAGCTGCTGGGCACGTACGACGTCAGCTACGAGGGTGCCAGCTTCCTGGTGCGCGTGAGTGCGGTCGATGCCGGTGCCTATGTGTCCGCAGTCGATCCGCGCGGCCTGCCGGCCACCGGCGCGGCGCCGACCAAGCTGCTGGCGGCGCTGAAGGCGAAGCTGGGCGGCTGATCCGCCCGCTTCGCTGGAACGAAAAAGGGCGCCTTCGGCGCCCTTTTTCATTGTCGTCGTGGATGCGGATCAGCGTTCGAGCAGCGGCAGCTTGCCCGGCTTGCCTTCCCATTCTTTCGCGTCTGGCAACGGATCCTTGCGGGTGGTGATCACGGGCCATGCGCGCGACAGTTCCGCGTTCAATGCCACATAGCCTTCCTGGCCCGCAGGCACGTCGTCCTCGGGATAGATGGCGTTGATGGGGCATTCGGGTTCGCACAACGTGCAGTCGATGCATTCGTCCGGGTCGATCACCAGGAAGTTCGGACCTTCGTGGAAACAGTCCACCGGGCAGACCTCCACGCAGTCGGTGTACTTGCACTTGATGCAGTTTTCGGTGACGACGAAGGGCATGAAGACGCGGCTCTAACGGAAACCGCGCAAGTTTAATGCACGCGGCAGGCGATGGCGCATCGAATATCCGTCTGATCGGTGCCTGCGTGCCGGCGCTGCGACGCCGTGTCGCAGCCTGCGGTGGGCGTAGGCGGCGCACGCATGTCCGCGATCGTGTGCGAGCCTCCCGCTACGCTTGCCGCGCGGAGGCTCGGATTGCTTTATTTTCATAAATAGAACAATCAATAATTATTAAGGTTGTTTATTCCATAAATGTTGATGTTCATGCTGTGCACCACACCCAATCTCCAAGGAGTTCCGCCATGATCACCCTCCGTCCTGCCCATGAGCGCGGCCACGCCAACCATGGCTGGCTGGATTCCTGGCACAGCTTCTCCTTTGCGAACTACTTCGACGACAAGCACGTCCATTGGGGGCCGCTGCGCGTCATCAACGAGGATCGTGTGGCCGCCGGCCGCGGCTTCGGCGAGCATGGGCACCGCGACATGGAGATCATCAGCTACGTGCTGGAGGGCGCACTGGGCCACAAGGATTCGATGGGCAACAGCTCCAGCATCGTGCCCGGCGACGTGCAGCGCATGAGCGCCGGCACCGGCGTGCAGCACTCGGAGTTCAACTACAGCGAAACCGGCACCACGCATTTCCTGCAGATCTGGATCATCCCCGATCGCCAGGGCGTGAAGCCCTCGTATGAAGAGAAGTCGTTCCCCGCCGCCGACAAGCAGGGCCGCCTGCGCCTGGTCGTCAGTCCCGACGGTGCCGACGGCTCGGTCAGCATCCACCAGGATGCTCGCATGTACGCGGGCCTGTTCGATGGCAGCGAGAAGGCGGAACTGCGCCTGGCGGATGGCCGGCTCGGCTACGTGCACATCGCGCGTGGCGAAGCGACCGTCAACGGACAGGCCCTGAAGGCCGGCGACGCGCTGCTGTATCGCGACGAGCCGCTGGTCAGCATCGAACGTGGCATCGGCGCCGAGATCCTGGTGTTCGACCTGCCGACGATGCAGTAAGCGTCGCCATGCGGCGAAGGGAAGGGCGCGCCTGTCGCGCCCTTTCCGTTCCGGGCCGTTATCAGCCCAGCAACCGGTCTGCGGCCAGGAAACCCGCCGTCATCGCCACCACCAGCAACGCGCCCTGCAGACGCGGAGGTGCGGGCACCGGGATGTCGAGCCAGCGGCAGGCGATGCCGATGGCGAGGGCGAGCATGATGCTCACCAGTGCCGTGATCATGGCCTGTCGCTCCGCACGCCGTGGCCGGTCGGCCCGCCGCAGTCGCGTCGATGCCGCGCTTCGCGCCGGACCAGCGCGCGGTCGGCCAGCATGTAACCGCTGGTCATCGCCACGACCAGCAACGCGCCGACCAGTACCGGCGGTACCGGCACCGGTACGCCGAACGCACGGCAGCCGAAACCGATGGCGAAGCCGAGCAGCAGGCCGGCGATGAATTTTCCGTTCAAGCAAGGCCTCCTTGGGCGGGAGCAGCGGAGGGCGGGGCCACGCCCGGCGCGCCGCCGATGAAATGCCGTACCAGGGGGCGCTGCGCGGGGTCGGCCAGCGTCTCCAGCAAGGCGTCCTGGATGGCTCGCTCGTCCTCCGTCACGCGTTCGTGCTGGCGCAGGTGTTCGCGCCACGAAGCATCGACGAAGTACTCCAGATAGACGCCGGGTTGCGTGCTGTCCTCGGCCACGCCCCATTGCAGCGCGCCGTTGCGGCGGCGCGCGCGTCCGAGCGGTTGCATGCGCTGCAGGAAGGTCGTGCGCCGTGCGGGGTCGATGCGGTATTCGACCGTCACCAGCACCGGGCCGCGCTCGTCCTCCAGCTCGGGACTGACGATCGGTTGCGGCCAGTGCCCCGATGGCGTGACGTTCACCCGCGCCGCCTCGCCCAGTCGGAACCGCAGGCCGAACAGCGCGGCCAGGGCAGTGCCGACCGCCGCGGCGGCGAGCGCGGCAGGCGTTCCGAAGGCCTGTGCCGCCGCGCCCCAGCCCAGGCTGCCGGCGGCCATGCCGGCGGAGAACACCACGATGTACAGCGAAAGCGCACGCGCCCGCACCCAGGCCGGCACGGCAGTCTGCGCGGCGATCTGCAACGAGGACAGCACTGCGATCCACGCGAAGCCGGCCAGCAGCGCGACCGCATACAGCAGGTGGATCCAGCGCAGCAGCGCGACGCCCAGCGTGCACCCCGCATAGGCGAGCGTCGCCACCAGCACCAGGCGGTCGGGATCCAGGCGGGTGCGCAGGCCCGGCAGCACCATCGCCCCGGCGATCGCGCCCGCACCGATGCAGCCCAGCAGCAGGCCGTAGGTCCCCGCGCTGGCCTGCAGGTCCTGCTTCACCACGATGGGCAACAGGGCCGTGAGGGCGCTGGCGAAGGTGAAGAATCCCGCGGCCTTCACCAGCACCGCCTGCAGCACGCTGGCCTGCATGGCATAGCGCAGGCCGGCTCGAAGCGCCACCCCGAAGGTTTCCGGCGGCAGTGCGGTGGCGACGGGAACGCGGCGCCAGCGCCGCAGCACCACGGCCACGCCGAGGAAGGTCAGCGCGTTGACGGCGAATGCCCACGCGATGCCGGCCTGTGCCACGATCAGGCCGCCCAGCGCCGGTCCGATCGCGCGCGCGATGTTCATGCTCAGCGAGCCCAGCGCCACCGCGGGGCCGAGCATCGGCTTGGGCACCAGTTCCGGCGTGGTGGCCTGCTGCGCCGGCATCGCCATCGCGGCGCCGATGCCCAGCGCAAACGTCAGCGTTACCAGTGTCCATGGGCCCAGCCGGTCCAGATGGGCAAGCACGGCGAGCGTGCTAGCGACCAGCAGCATCCACAGCTGCGCCAGGATCAGGTAGCGGCGCCGTTCCACGATGTCGGCCAGCGTGCCCGCGATGATCGCCAGCAGGACCACCGGCAACGTGGTCGCCGACTGCACCGCCGCGACCATCAGCGGCGAGTTCGTCGTCTCGGCCATCACCCAGGCGGCGGCGACGTCGTGGATCCAGGTGCCGATGTTGCCGACCAGGATGGCCAGCCAGAGCGCGCGGAACGTGGGTTGCCCCAGCGGGGACCACGGGCCGTGAGTCGCAGGCGCGGACATGCTCAGAACGCGAAGCACGCGCAGCCGAGCGCGCCCCAGAACGCCTGCAGGTCGCGCGTCGGCACGGCGTGGTGCGCCGCATGGCCGTGGCCCGCGTGGTCGTGCGCATGCACGCGGCAGGCAGGGCCGTGCGCCTGCGCCAGGGCCGCGCGGGCCTGCGCCAGCGTGGCGCCCTGGTAGCCGCCGAAGCGGTTGACCGGTGACCAGTCCGGCATCGGCGCCGGCAACGCGGGCGCGTGCGGCGCGAACGGTCCGGTGCCGTGCACGATGCGGCCACCGACCACCGTCAGCACGCTGGTGATGTCAGGGATGTCGTCCTCGGCCACCGTGAAGTAGTCGGCCGACAGCAGCGCGCAATCGGCGAACTGGCCCGGCGCCAGCCGCCCCTTGCGTTCCTGCTCGGTGGAGAACCACGCACTGCCGTGCGTCCACAGCTGCAGCGCTTCCTCGCGCTCCAGCCGGTTGTCGTCGCCGTACATCTGCAGTCCACCCAGCGTGCGCCCGCTGACCAGCCAGTACAGCGCCACCCACGGGTTGTAGCTGGCGACGCGGGTGGCATCGGTGCCGGCGCCGACCGGCACGCCGGCCTGCAGCATCCGCCGGACGGGTGGCGTATGGCGCAGCGCGTCGTTGCCATAGCGTGCGGCGAAGAATTCGCCTTGGTAGGCCATGCGGTGCTGGATGGCGATGCCGCCGCCGAGCGCGCGCACGCGATCGATGTTGCGCGGCGAGATGGTTTCCGCGTGATCGACGATCCAGTGCAGGCCGTCGAACGGCACTTCGCGGTTCACCTGTTCGTACACGTCGAGCACGCGGGTGATGCTCTGGTCGTAGGTGGCATGGATGCGGAACGGCCAGCGCTGTTCGGCGAGGAAGCGCACCACCTTCGCCAGCTCGCCTTCCAGTGTTGCCGGCAGGTCGGGGCGGGGCTCGCGGAAGTCTTCGAAGTCCGCCGCCGAGAACACCAGCATCTCGCCCGCGCCGTTGTGGCGCAGCAGGTCGTCGCCCTGGCCGGGCCGCACCATCTTCGACCAGCGCTGGTAGTCGGCCAGCTCCTCGCCCTTCTTCTGGGTGAACAGGTTGTAGGCGATGCGCACCGTCAGCTGCCCGTCGGCGTGCAGCTGCTCGATGATCCGGTAGTCCTCGGGATAGTTCTGGAAGCCGCCGCCGGCATCGATCACCGAGGTGATGCCCAGACGGTTGAGCTCGCGCATGAAGTGCCGCGTGGAGTTGAGCTGGTACTCGGCCGGCAGCTTCGGTCCCATCGCCAGCGTGGCGTACAGGATCAGGGCGTTGGGTTTGGCCAGCAGCAGGCCGGTGGGATTGCCAGCGCGGTCGCGCTGGATCTCGCCGCCCGGCGGGTTCGGCGTGTCCTGGGTGTAGCCCACCGCGCGCAAGGCGGCGCGATTGAGCAGGGCGCGGTCGTACAGGTGCAGGATGAAGACCGGCGTGTCGGGTGCCGCGGCGTTCAACTCATCCAGCGTGGGCAGACGTTTTTCGGCGAACTGCGATTCGCTGAAGCCGCCGACCACGCGCACCCACTGGGGCGCCGGCGTGACGGCGACCTGCGCCCTCAGCATCGCCATCGCGTCGGCGAGCGAGCGCACGCCGTCCCAGCGCAGTTCCAGGTTGTAGTTCAGGCCGCCGCGGATCAGGTGGGTGTGGCTGTCGTTGAGACCGGGCACCAGACGGCGCCCGCCGGCATCGATGACGCGGGTGTCTTCGTTGGCATGCGCCATCACCTGGGCCTCGTCGCCGACCGCCAGCACGCGGCCATCGGCGAAGGCGATCGCGCCGGCGGAGGGTAGCGCCGTGTCGAGCGTGGTGATGCGCGCATTGCGCAGGATCAGGTCGGCCATGCTGAAATCTCCGGGGCGGGCATCACGGGGCAGCGCCGCGAGCGTGGCGGCCGCCGCCACGGTCTTCAGCAGGTGGCGGCGCGTATCGTCAACGGCCATGCGCCAGCCCCCGGCGTGTCGCATCCATGGACAGCCTTCCGGGCCCGGTCAGGGCGACGCTCAGGTTCGCCAGCAACCACAGCAGCGGGTACTCGATGCCGCCGTGCATCCAGAACCAGCCGTGCGAGAGGTTCAGCGCCACGGTGACGCCGAGGAAGGCCGCCGAACCCAGTGCCGCAATGCGCGTGAAGGCACCGACGGCCACCATCAGGCCGAGGACGGTCTGCAGCGCGGCGAGCAACAGCGGCAACGGGGGCGCAGAAGGCAGGCCGAAGTGCTGGAGTTCGGTCGCGAAACCCGCGATACCAGGCCCGCCGAACCAGCCCAGCAACTTGCCCAGGCCATGCGGCAGCAGGAAGCCGCCGGCGGCGAGACGCAGCACCAGCAACCCGGCCGATGTCGTGCCTGCATGCGCAACGGAAGCGGTGTGGGCGACCATCGTGCGCGCCGTCAGTGCCCGCCCTCGGAGGCGCCGAACATGCTCTTGGCGTACTGGATGCCCAGGCCGTAGCCGCCGCCGTGCAGCTTGGCGATGCCGGTCGTGAGGTCGTACGTCGCGCTGCGTGCCCAGTCGCGCTGAAGCTCCAGCAGGTACTGCACGCTGGTCAGCGGCCGGACGCCGGCCTGGATCATGCGCTGCATCGCGCGCTCGTGCGCTTCGTAGGTGACATCGCCGCAGGCGTCGGCGATCACGTACACCTCGAAACCCTGGTCCAGCGCCGACAGTGCCGGCCCGACGATGCAAACGCTGGTCCACAGGCCGCCGAGCACGATCCGGCTCTTGCCGGACGCATTCACCGCGGCGACCACGGCCGCATCTTCCCAGCAGTTCATGGTGGTACGGTCGAGTACGTCCGCGTTCGGGAATGCTTCGGGGATTTCCGGGAACAGCGGGCCGGAGAAGGATTTCTCCGCCACGGTCGTCAGCAAGGTCGAGACGCCGAACCCGGCGGCACCCTTGGCCACCAGCGCGACGTTGTTGCGCAGCATGGCCACATCGATCGAATGCGTGGCGAAGGCCATCTGCGACTGGTGGTCGATCAGGACCAGGGTGTGGTCGGCCGGCGTGAGCAGGGTCTTGCCGGCGGCGGGAGAGGCGGTGGGCATGTCGAGCTCCTGGCGTGAAGGAAGAATCTCGCCACTGTCGCGGACATGCGCGCACGCGGATTGCACCGGCGTGCGCGCTGATGCGCGCGTCAGCCGTGCAGCTTGATCGCGGTCTCGGCCACACGCCGGCCCTGGTAGCGCGCGGCGTCCAGTTCGTTCTGGGTCGGCTGGCGCGATCCGTCGCCACCGGCGATGGTGGTCGTGCCGTAGGGCGAGCCGCCGGTGACTTCGTCCAGTTTCATCTGTCCGGCGAAGCCGTAGTCCAGCCCCACGATCACCATGCCGAAATGCAGCAGGTTGGTGATGATGGAGAACAGCGTGGTTTCCTGGCCGCCATGCTGTGTGGCGGTGGAGGTGAACGCGGCGCCGACCTTGCCGTGCAGGGCGCCCTTGGCCCACAGGCCGCCGGCCTGGTCCAGGAAGTTGGCCATCTGCGACGCCATCCGCCCGAAGCGGGTGCCGGTGCCGACGATGATGGCGTCGTAGTCGGCGAGCTCGGCGATGGTCGCCACGGGTGCGGGCTGGTCGAGCTTGTAGTGCGACTTCCTCGCCACGTCCTCCGGCACCAGTTCCGGTACGCGCTTGATGTCGACGCTCGCGCCACCGGCGCGCACGCCCTCGGCCACGGCGTGGGCCATGGTTTCGATATGCCCGTAGGCGGAGTAGTAGAGGATCAGGACCTTGGCCATGGCAGGACTCCAACGGGAGAGGGGACGTGCCGCACGCGGCGGACGGGCAGGGTTACGCGGAGCGGGTTACCGGCGCGTGCAGGTGGCAGAACTCGCGCGGGGAATAGCCCGTCATCCGACGGAAGGTGCGGGTGAAATGGCTCTGGTCGAAGAAGCCCAGCGATGCTGCCGTCGCCGAAATCTTCTGCGGGCCGCGGGCCAACTGTTCCTGCGCCAGCGCGATGCGTTTGGCCAGCACGAACTCCATGGGGCTGCGCCCCGTGCTGACGCGGAACAGGCGGGCGAAGTGGAAACGACTGATGCACGCGGCGCTGGCGATGTCGGCCAGGGTGATCGTGTCGCCGATGTGGCGCTCGATGTAATCCAGTGCGCGTGCCAGCGCCCGCGGGCTGAGGCCCCGGGCGCTGGCCTGGACTTCATGGCCGTCGAGGCGTGCCGACCCGGAGGTGGCGGTGGGAATGAAGGGGAAGGGCGGCGCGACGGTCTCGCGCAGGAACAGGGACGGGGGAGCATCCACGGCGGTGTCCTCGGGCGACGATGACGGGAGGCGCCTGCCGCGACAGGGGCATGGCCGGGGACGGGCAGGCGGGTGCCATGGTGCGTGCCCTCTTGCAGCGCGAGTACCCCCATCAGGGCGGGCCGATGCTCACTCGAATGGGGGTGGGCAATCCCCGATGCGGCTCCCGCAGTTGCCCGTGCGGTGACCGCCCCCGTATCGTGATATGACACGTCCCCTACCCGGTGCCCGGCGCCGCGCCTCCTGCTTCCCATGCCGATCCGCATCCTGACCGTCGATGACCATCCCCTGCTGCGCGAAGGCATCGCGGCGGTGATCGAAGGCCAGCCGGACATGCAGCTGGTCGGCGAAGCCGCCAGCGGCCTGGAGGCCCTGCAGGTCTTCCGCGACTGCCGCCCGGATGTGACGCTGATGGACCTGCAGATGCCCGGGATGGGCGGGGTGGAGGCCATCGGCGCCCTCCATCGCGAGTTCCCGGAGGCCAAGGTGGTGGTGTTGACCACCTACCAGGGCGATGCGCAGGCGCTGCGTGCGTTCAAGGCCGGGGCGGCGGGTTACCTGCTCAAGAGCATGCTGCGGCGCGAACTGGTGGACACCATCCGCAGTGTGCATGCCGGCCGCCGCCGCATGCCGCCCGAGATCGCGGCCGGCATCGCCGAACATGCCTCCGACGACGCACTGAGCCAGCGCGAGATCGAGGTGCTGCGGCAGGTGGCCGACGGCAACGGCAACAAACGCATCGCCCAGCTGCTCGGCATTTCCGAGGAGACGGTGAAGGCGCACATGAAGAACATCCTGTCCAAGCTGGACGCCAACGACCGCACCCACGCGGTGACGATCGCGGTCAGGCGCGGCATCTTCGATCTCTGAGGCGCGAGCGCCCGGAGGCCCGGGGCGCGCGATGGCGCAGGGGAAGGCGGCCGAAGCCACGTCTGGCGGGGGCGGTCGCGTCGGCACAAAGACAAGACCCCGCCGTAGCGGGGTCTGGTTTCGATGCACGGGCTGCGGCTCTCAATCCGCGGCGCCTGGCCGGATGGCGCTCCCTAGGGGACTCGAACCCCTGTTTTAGCCTTGAGAGGGCCACGTCCTAACCACTAGACGAAGGGAGCGTTTTTGGTGAAACCGGCGTAGCGGATTAGTATAGGCGGCGGCACCGCCCAGGGCAATCCATCCGGGCCGCCGCGTGACCCCTTCTGCATGGAACCGCCACTATTACGCCGTCCACCGCTCTGCGAACCATCCCGCGCGACCAGCACACCATCTCGCGCAAGGACATCAGCCCGAACGCGCTGCGCGTGCTCTACCGCCTGCGGGACGCCGGTTTCCAGGCCTATCTGGTCGGCGGCGCGGTGCGGGACCTGCTGGTCGGCGGCCACCCCAAGGATTTCGACGTGGCCACCGACGCCACGCCCGAGCAGGTGCGCCAGCAGTTCCGCAACTGCCGCCTGATCGGCCGCCGCTTCCGCCTGGCGCATGTGGTGTTCGGACGCGAGATCATCGAGGTCGCCACCTTCCGCGCCAACGTCGACGACGGCAGCGGCGACCGCGAGATGGACAACGGCCGGCTGGTGCGCGACAACGTCTACGGCACCGTGGAGGACGACGCGGTGCGCCGCGACTTCACAGCCAACGCGCTGTACTACGCCATCGACGATTTCTCGGTGCGCGACTACGTCGGCGGCTTCGAGGACACGATGGCGCGGCGGCTCAAGCTGATCGGCGACCCCGAGCAGCGCTACCGCGAGGATCCGGTGCGGATGCTGCGCGCAGTGCGCCTGGCGGCCAAGCTGGGTTTCGAGATCGACGCGGACACCGCCGCCCCGATCGCGCCACTGGCGCCGCTGCTGGCCGAAGCCGCACCGGCCAGGCTGTTCGAAGAGATATTGAAGCTGTTCCTGTCCGGGCATGGCGTCGCCAGCTTCGAAGGGCTGGAGCGCTTCGGCCTGCTGAAGGTGCTGTTCCCCGAGACGGCGGCCGCGCTGGCCTCCAACCGCAGTGGCGCATTGCGCCGGATGGTGCTGGCGGGTCTGGCGGGCACCGACCAGCGCGTGGCCAATGACGAGCCGGTGTCGCCTGCGTTCCTGTTCGCCCTGCTGCTGTGGCCGGCCTACTGCCGCGCGCTGATGGGCCTGCAGGCGCAGGGCGTGCACGCCGAGGAGGCGCAGCGCCGCGCGGCCGACCGCGTCACCCTGCATCAGTTGAATACCGTGGCGCTGCCGCGCCGCTTCTCGCTGCCGATGCAGGAGATCTGGCTGCTGCAGACCCGCTTCGGCAACCGCCAGCGCAAGCGGGTGATGCGCCTGCTGTCGCATCCGCGCTTCCGGGCCGCCTTCGACTTCCTGGTGCTGCGGCTCGCGGCTTCGCCCGAGCACGCTGAGGACGTGGCGTTCTGGCGCGAGGCGCAGGCCCAGTCTGGCGAGGAACTCGCGGCCACGCTCGGCGTCGCCCCGGCAGCCGATGCGATCGTCGACGAGGACGCGCCGCCCTCCAAGCGTCGCCGTCGCCGCCGTCGCCGCAGCACGGCCGCGTCGCCGGAATGACGCCCGCCATCCGGGCCGCCATTGGCCTGGGCGCCAATCTGGGCGATGCCGTCGGTACCTTGCGAGGAGCCGTCGAGGCGCTGGCCGTGCACGACGGTGTGACGCTGCGCGCGGTGTCGCGCTTCTACCGCACGCCGGCGTGGGGCCGGCAGGACCAGCCCGACTTCGTCAACGCCGTGGCGCTCGTGGACACGTCGCTGGCGCCGCGCGCGCTGCTGGACCTGCTGCTGGCGGTGGAAGCCGAGTTCGGCCGCCATCGCATCACCGGTGAGCGTTGGGGCCCGCGCACGCTGGACCTGGACCTGCTGCTGTATGGCGATGCGGTGATCGATGTGCCGGGCCTGCGGGTGCCGCATCCGCACCTGCAAGAACGCGCCTTCGCGCTGGTGCCGTTGCTGGACGTGTGGCCGGACGCCCGTATCCCGGGTTACGGCGATGCACGGGATGCTGTGTCCGCGCTGGAAATGTCCAACATCCATCCGCTATGAGTGGATAATACGGCGCTATGAGCACGCACGCCGACAGCAAGCCCTGGACCGTCCCCGCACTCGCCGATGCCAAGCGCGAGGGGCGCAGGCTGGTGATGCTGACGGCGTACGACAACAGCTTCGCCCGCGTGCTGGATGCCAACGGCGTGGACCTGGTGCTGATCGGCGACTCGCTCGGCATGGTGGTGCAGGGGCATGACTCCACGCTGCCGGTGACGGTGGACGACATCGTCTACCACACGCGCGCCGTCGCCCGCGGCCTCAACCATGCGCTGCTGGTGTCCGACCTGCCGTTCCAGTCCGACGCCACGCCCGAGCGGGCGCTCGACGCCGCCATTGCGTTGCTGCAGGCCGGTGCGGAGATGGTCAAGCTGGAAGGCGCAGGCCACAAGCTGGAGGTCATCCGCTTCCTCGCCGAGCGCGACATTCCGGTGTGCGCGCACCTGGGCCTGACCCCGCAGTCGGTGCTGAAGTTCGGCGGTTACCGCGTGCAGGGCCGCGACGAGGCCGCCGCCGCGCGTCTGCGCGAAGAGGCCCGCGCCGTTGCGGAGGCGGGCGCGCAGCTGCTGGTGCTGGAATGCGTGCCGTCGTCGCTGGCGGCCGCCATCACCGCCGACCTCGCCATTCCCACCATCGGCATCGGTGCCGGGCCCGGCTGCGACGGGCAGGTGCTGGTGCTGCACGATTTCCTCGGCCTGGATACGGGCCACCGGCGTCCGAAGTTCGTCAAGGACTTCCTGGCCGAGGGCGGTTCCGTGGCGGGCGCGGTGCGCGTCTATGCCGATGCGGTGCGCAGCGGGGCGTTCCCCGACGACGCCCATTCCTACTGACCGCGCCGCGCGCAACCACACGCCACAGGGGCCACGATGATCGAGACCATCACCGAGCTGGAGGCGCTGCGTGCCCGCGTCAGGGAATGGAAGCAGCAGGGCCTGCGGGTCGGTTTCGTGCCCACGATGGGCAACCTGCATGCCGGGCACTATTCGCTGGTGATGCTGGCGCGCCAGTATGCCGACCGCGTGGTGTCCAGCGTGTTCGTCAATCCGACCCAGTTCGGTCCCAACGAGGACTTCACCCGATATCCGCGTACGCCGGAAGCGGACATGAGCGGGCTCGAAGGCGCCGGCTGCGATGTCCTGTGGCTGCCGACGGTGGAATCGATGTATCCGTTCGGGGTCGAACTGGCGGCCAATGTACATGTGCCCGGCGTGAGCGGCGTGCTGGAAGGCGCGCATCGCCCCGGTCACTTCGATGGCGTATGTACCGTGGTGAGCCGGCTGTTCAACCAGGTGCAGCCCGACGTGGCGGCCTTCGGCAAGAAGGACTACCAGCAGCTCGCGGTGATCCGGCAGCTGGTCACCGATCTGGCATTCCCGGTGCAGATCGTGGCGGGCAGCATCGTGCGCGAGGCCGACGGCCTGGCGATGAGTTCGCGCAACCAGTACCTGTCCGCCGACGAGCGTCCGCGCGCGGCCGAGATCCGCAAGGCGTTGGTCGCCATGCGCGACGGCCTGCTCGCCGGCCTGACGCGCGCGCAGGTGGAAGCCGACGCGGCACGGCGGCTCACCGAGGTCGGGTACGCGGTGGACTACACCGTGGTCCGTCGCCCCGACCTGAGCGAACCGGTCGACGGCGAACCCGGCGCACGGGTCGCCTTGATCGCGGCCAGGCTGGGGCGCACGCGGCTGATCGACAACCTGGAGTTCTGACGGCGCCGGCGGCGGACGCGGTGTTGCACGACCATGCACGCCGCTCCAGGCGCAAGGGGCTAAACTTCGCCTCCCCCGATCCAGATTCCGCCCGCCATGCACCTCAGCCTGCTCAAGACCAAGATCCACCGCGCGACCGTCACCCATTCGGAGCTGAACTACGAAGGCTCCATCGCCATCGACGGCCTGCTGCTGGACGCCACCGGCATCCGCGAATTCGAACAGGTCCACATCTGGGACGTCACCAACGGCGCGCGCTTCTCCACCTATGCGATCCGCGCGGATGAGGGCAGCGGCATCATTTCGCTCAACGGCGGCGCCGCGCGCCACGTGCAGGTGGGCGACCTGATCATCATCGCGGCGTTCGCATCGATGAGCGAGCAGGAGGCCGACCAGTTCCAGCCCACGCTGGTGTACGTGGACGGCCAGAACCGCATCACCCACACCAACCGCAGCATCCCCAAGCAGGCCGCCTGACATGAGCCAGGGTTTCGACGCGCTGCAGTCCCACGCCACGCGCCTGCGTGGCGCCCCCTTGAGCGATCTGCTGGCGCGCGAGCCCGAGCGCGTGGCCGCGCACGCCGTGCGCAGCGGACCCCTTTACTTCAACTTCGCGCGCCAGTCCTACGACGCGTCCGCGTGGCAGGCCCTCGTGGAGCATGCGCGGCAGGCGGACCTGGCCGCCGCTTTCCGCCGCCTGTTCGACGGTGAGAAGGTCAACGTCACCGAAGACCGTGCCGCACTGCATACCGCGCTGCGCGGGCGGCATTCTGACACCGCCGTCGCGCGCGAGGCGCACGAAAGCGCGTTGCAGGTGCGGGCGAGGATGGCGGACTTGATCGCACAGCTCGAGGCCAGCGACATCACCGACATCGTCAGCGTCGGCATCGGCGGTTCCGACCTGGGGCCGCGGCTGGTGGCCGATGCGCTACGCGATCCGCTGCCGGGACGCTTCCGGGTGCATTTCCTGTCCAACGTCGATGGCGCCGCCGCGCAGCGAACGCTGGCGCCGCTGGACCCCGCGCGTACCGCGGCGATCCTGATCTCGAAGACGTTCAGCACCCAGGAGACCCTGCTCAATGGCGGCATCCTGCGCGACTGGCTGGGTGGCAGCGAGCGGCTGTATGCCGTCAGTGCGAATCCCGAGCGCGCCGCCGCGGCCTTCGACATCGCCCCCGGGCGCGTGCTGCCGATGTGGGACTGGGTAGGCGGCCGCTATTCGCTGTGGTCCGCGGTCGGCCTGCCGATCGCGCTGGCGATCGGTTTCGACCGTTTCAAGCGTCTGCTGGCCGGTGCGTCGGCCTTCGATGCGCATGCCGTCAACACGCCGCTGGCCGACAACATCGCCGTGCGCCACGCGCTCACGGCGGTGTGGAACCGGAATGTGCTGGGCCATGCGGCGCAGGGCGTGATGACCTACGACCAGCGCCTTGCGCTGTTGCCGGCCTATCTGCAGCAGCTGGTCATGGAGAGCCTGGGCAAGTCGGTGAAGCTGGATGGCACCCCGGTCGGCGTCGATACCGTGCCGGTATGGTGGGGCGGGGCAGGCACGGATGTGCAGCACAGCTTCTTCCAGGCGCTGCATCAGGGCACCGGCATCGTGCCCCTGGATTTCGTGGGCACGGTCAGCAGCGACGCGCCGTATGCCGAGAACCACCAGGCGCTGCTGTCCAACCTGCTGGCCCAGAGCGAGGCGCTCGCGAACGGGCAGCGCAGCGACGATCCGCACCGCAGTTACGCCGGCGGCCGACCGAGCACGCTGATCCTGCTGGATGCGCTGACACCGGAAGCGCTTGGCGGCCTGATCGCGATGTACGAGCACAGCGTCTACGCGCAGTCGGTGCTGTGGGGCATCAACGCGTTCGACCAGTTCGGCGTGGAGCTCGGCAAGCAGCTGGCCAATGGCCTGCTGCCGGCGCTGAAGGGCGAAACCGAGGCGAAGGATCCGGTGACCAGGGCGCTGCTGGCCGAGATCGCCGCGCGCGGGTGAGTTGCCCGCAGCACTGCTTTCGTCCGGAACGTGTGGGAGCGACGTAAGTCGCGAGCGTTTGGCTTGGCGCTCTTCGCGACTTACGTCGCTCCCACAGGGAGGCGGTGACGCGCCAGCGCCCAGGCGACATGCTCGCGTACCAGCGAGGAAGGATCTTCGCGCCGGCTTTCCAGCGCGGTGAGCACATCGGGCGTCGACGGCGCATTGCCCAGCGCGACGGCGATGTTGCGCAGCCAGCGTTCGTGGCCGCTGCGGCGGATCGCGGAGCCTTCGGTGCGGCGCAGGAACTCGTCTTCGCTCCACGCGAACAGCTGCGGCAGCGTGGCTACGTCCAGGTCGTTGCGCGCGCGGAAGTCGGGTTCGTCGGTACGCTTGGCGAACTTGTTCCAGGGGCAGACCAGCTGGCAATCGTCGCAGCCGAAGATGCGGTTGCCGATGGCGGGCCGCAGGTCTTCCGGAATCGCGCCCTCGTGTTCGATGGTCAGATAGGAAATGCAGCGGCGCGCGTCCAGCCGGTACGGCGCGGTGATCGCCTGCGTGGGGCAGACCTCGATGCAGCGCGTGCAGGTGCCGCAATGCGCCGTGGCCGGTGCATCGATCGGGAGCGGCAGGTCGACGTAGATCTCGCCCAGGAAGAACCACGAGCCGCCATCCTTGTCGATCAGGCAGGTGTGCTTGCCGATCCAGCCCAATCCGGCATTGCGCGCCAGCGCGCGCTCCAGCACCGGCGCCGAATCCACGAATACGCGGTATCCGAACTCACCTACGTCCTGCTGCAGCCGTTCGGCCAGCTTCTGCAGGCGATGACGCATCAGCTTGTGATAGTCGCGGCCCAGGGCATAGCGCGCGACATAGGCGCGCGTGCCGTCCTGCAGCGTGTTCCATGCGTCGTCGCTGTCGTTGCGGCCGTAGTCCAGGCCCACGGAGATCACGCGCAGCGTCCCGGGAATCAGTTCCTGCGGGCGCGACCGCTTGTCGCCATGCTGGGCCATCCAGTCCATCGAACCGTACAGCCCCTGCGACAGCCAGTCGCGCAGGTGCTGTTCGTCCTCGCCCAGTTCGATGCCGGCGATGCCGCAGCGCTGGAAGCCGAACTCGTGCGCCAACGCACGCACGCGCTGGGCGAGCAGCGAAGGGTCGGGCGGGGCAGCGGAGGGGCCGGAGGCAGGCATGCTGAAATTATAGGAGGCCGGCCGGCTTCACTTCCCCGCAACCTTGCGCGGACCTAGAATCCGGCCATGTCCGGCACCTGGCCCCTGTACTCCACGCAAGCCGCGCGGGCGCTGGACCAGCGTGCCACGCGCGCCCTCGGCGGCGACGCCTATGTGTTGATGCAGCGCGCGGGACAGGTGGCGTGGCAGCACGTGCTGCAGTACTGGCCCGAGGCACAGCGCATCGTCGTGGTGTGCGGGCCGGGCAGCAATGGCGGTGACGGCTACGTGCTGGCGCGGCATGCGCACCGCGCCGGACGCAGCGTGGACGTGGTGCACCTGCGTTCGCACGTACCGGGGAATCCCGTCGCGCAGCGCGCATGCACCGAGTACGTGGCCGCCGGCGGACGGGTCGCGCTGTTCGACGCCGTGCTTCCGCATGCCGACCTGGTGGTGGACGCGCTGTTCGGCATCGGCCTGTCGCGTGCGCCGGAGGGCGAGGCCAGGACCCTGATCGAGGCGGTCAACACGCAGGCCGCGCCGGTGTTCGCGCTGGACGTCCCCAGCGGCGTGGACGCCGATCGCGGTAGTGCGCCCGGCGCTGCCGTGCTGGCGACCCGCACGCTGCAGTTCATCGTGAGGCACGTCGGACTGCACACCGGCGATGCGCTGGAATACACCGGTCAGCTCGCACTGGAGGAGCTGGATCTTCCCGGGGAGAGCTTCGAAGGCGTGCCCGCCGATGCCTCGCTGCTCGATCACGATGCACTGGTGCCGTGGCTGTTGCCGCGGCGACGCAATACGCACAAGGGCGAGTCCGGCCACGTGCTGTGCGTGGGAGGCGATGAGGGCAGTGGTGGCGCCATCGCGCTGTGCGCCGAAGCCGCCTTGCGTGCAGGGGCCGGCCTGGTGAGCGTGGCCACGCGGCCGGCCCACGTGCCCGCACTGCTCGCGCGCAGGCCCGAAGCGATGGTGCGTGCGGTGGAGTCCACGGACGATCTCGTTCCCATGGTCGCGCGTACCCGCGTGGTGGCCGTCGGCCCTGGCCTGGGCCAGGGCGAGTGGGGACGGGCACTGTTCCAGCATGCACTGCGCAGCGGCCTGCCGCTGGTGGTGGACGCGGATGCGCTGAACCTGCTCTCCGCGGCAGCGCAACCGCTGGAAGATGCGGTCCTCACCCCGCACCCGGGCGAAGCTGCGCGCCTGCTCGCCTGCACCGTGGCCGACGTCCAGCGCGACCGCGTCGGCGCCGCACAGGCCATCGCACAGCGCTACGCGGCCGTCGTGGTGCTGAAGGGTGCGGGTACGGTGGTCGCAAGCGGGCAGGCGACCCGCATCGTCGGGGCGGGCAACCCCGGCATGGCGGTGGGGGGCATGGGCGACCTGCTGACCGGCATCATCGCCTCGCTGCGCGCGCAGGGGCTGTCGGCCTTCGACGCGGCCAGCGCGGGCGCGCTGCTGCATGGACTGGCGGGTGATGCCGCCGCCTGGGACGGCGAGCGTGGGCTGCTGCCGTCGGACCTTCTGCCGCACGTGCGCCGTCTGGCCAACCCCTGAGTCGTACGTTCATCGGTCATGCGCGCCCTGAGCGCATAGAATCGCCACATGCACTTGTTCCTTCCCGACACCGACGCCACCGAGGCGCTGGGCCAGGCCCTGGCACGCACGCATCCTGCGGTCGCCGTCGTGCACCTGCGCGGCGACCTGGGCGCCGGCAAGTCCACCCTTGCCCGCGCCCTGTTGCGCGCCCTGGGCGTGGCGGGCGCCATCCGCAGCCCCACCTACACGCTGGTGGAGCGCTATCCCGTGGAAGGCGGAGAAGCCTGGCATCTGGACCTGTACCGCATCGGTGACGCGGGGGAGCTGGAATTCCTCGGGTTGGACGAGGGGGCGGCCGTGCTCTGGCTGGTGGAGTGGCCGGAGCGCGGCGGGGCGGCGTTGCCGCGGGCCGATCTGCAGGTGGACCTTTCGGTGGAGGGCAGCGGCCGCGCCGCGCGCCTGGTGGCGGCCTCGCCCCAGGGGCGGCAATGGCTGGAGCGTGTGGCTACGGAAGGTGAGTTAACGGCCTCATCTCTCCAGTCCGATTAGGAACATCCGGCAGGTCACGGATTATTAAGGGAAAACGCCTTGCATTTGTGAGGCGATGGTGCTTGAATCCGCGGCATGAGCCCGGGGACCCCCACCACCATGCTGCGTCTGGCCCTTGCGGGCCTGCTCGCTTCAGCGCCCTGCGCCCTGTGGGCGGGTGAGGTCACCGGCATTTCGGTGAACCAGGGCAGCACCGGGACGCGCGCGGAGATCCAGCTGGCGGGCGCCGGGCAATACAAGACGCTGAGCCTGCAAGGTCCCGACCGGCTGGTCGTCGACCTGCCTGCCTCGAAGGCGAAGGCCGGCCTGCGACTGCCAGCGCCCACGGGCATCGTGCGCGCCGTGCGCACCGGGCAGCCGGACGCCGACACCCTGCGCATCGTCTTCGACCTGGCATCGCCCGTCGCCGCGCTGAAGCCCCGCATGGAACAGGTGGCGGGTGTATCGCGCCTGGTGATCGAGTGGCCGGGCGACGGCCCGGCCGCGCCCGCACCGACCCCCGCCACGCCTGCGCAGGCCACACCTCCGCAGGCGGTAGTTGCGACGGCGGCGCCCTCCGCGTCGCCGACCGCGGTCCCAGGTTCGACCCAGACCGACGCGGCCCGCGCCACGGCGCTGCTGACCGCGCAGGTGGTGCGGGCGGGCACAGCGCCCGCACCCTCGGCGGCCGCACCGACGCAGGGGGCCATGTCGCCTTCGCCGCAGGCCATCCTCAACGGCCAGAGCACGCCCATCCCGGTACCGGCGACCTCCAGCGAGCGCCCGGCCTACACCATCGCCACCGGTCAGCCCGCGCCTGTCGTGCCGGGGGCATCGGCCCCGGCGCCTTCTGCGGCAGTCGCCGAATCGTCGAAACCGCCCGCCATGGCCGCCACCGGCGCGCGTCCGCTGGTCATCGCGATCGATCCGGGCCACGGCGGCCAGGATCCCGGCGCCATCGGTCCCAGTGGTCGTTACGAAAAGCACGCCGTGCTGGCCATTTCCAAGGAACTGGCGCGCCAGATCAACGCCACGCCCGGCATGAAGGCCTACCTGGTCCGCGACAACGACGTCTATGTCGAGCGCCCCCAGCGCGCCCGCAAGGCGCGCGCGGCGAAGGCGGACATGTTCGTCTCCATCCATGCCGACGCGGCCGAGAACCGCAGCGCCTGGGGCTCGTCGGTCTACGTGCTGTCGTTGCGGGGCGCCTCCTCGCAGCACGCGCGCTGGCTGGCCGACAAGGAAAACGCCTCCGACCTGGTCGGCGGCGTGCGTCTGACCCGGGACACGCTGTCCAACGTGCTGCTGGACCTGGCCCAGAGCGGCCACATGAAGGCCTCGCAGGATGCGGCCGGCCATGTGCTGACCTCGCTGAAGGGGCTGGGCAAGACCCACAAGCCGCAGATCGAATTCGCCAACTTCGAAGTGCTGCGCAATTCGGACATGCCGGCGATGCTGGTGGAGACGGGTTTCATCTCCAACCCCGACGAAGAGAAGCGCCTGTTCGATCCCGCGCACCAGCGCAAGGTCGCCAGCGCGGTGCTGGACGGCATCCAGTCCTATTTCACCCGCCAGCCGCCGCCCGGCACGCTGTTCGCCGCGCGTGCGCAGGCCGAGGCCGAAGCACGGACCGTCGCCGCGGGCGGGGCCGCCGGCGCGCCCTGATCGCGCGTTCGCTCGGCTATCATCACGGCTGATTCCCCAGACGGCGCGCAAGCGTCGCCAGCACGTGCCGATCCGCCAGCTTCCCGACACCCTCATCAACCAGATCGCCGCCGGCGAAGTCGTCGAACGGCCTGCTTCCGTGGTCAAGGAGCTGGTGGAGAACGCGCTGGACGCCGGTGCGCGGCGCGTCGACATCGATCTGGAGGAAGGCGGCGTGCGCCTGATCCGCATCCGCGACGATGGCGGCGGCATCGCGCCGGAAGAACTCCCGCTGGCGGTGTCGCGCCATGCGACCAGCAAGATCGCCTCGCTCGACGATCTGGAAGCGGTGGCCACCCTGGGCTTCCGTGGCGAGGCGCTGCCGTCGATCGCCTCGGTCAGCCGCTTCTCGCTGACCTCGCGACGCCTCCAGGACGAGCACGGTGCCTCGCTGCAGGTGGAAGGCGGCAAGGTGGGGCCGGTGGTCCCCAAGCCGCACGGGATCGGCACCACGGTGGAGGTGCGCGAGCTGTTCTACAACGTGCCGGCGCGGCGCAAGTTCCTGCGCGCCGAGCGCACCGAGCTGGGCCACATCGAGGAATGGCTGCGCTCGCTGGCGCTGGCGCGGCCCGACATCGAACTGCGCGTGTCGCACAACGGACGCCCGTCCCGGCGCTACAAGCCGGACGAACTGGAATCCCTGGTGCGCCTGGACGAAACGCTGGGTGAGGACTTCTCGCGCAGCGCCCTGCGTGTCGATCACGCGGCGGCCGGCCTGCGCCTGCACGGGTGGATCGCGCAACCCAGCTACTCGCGTGCCAGTGCCGACCAGCAGTACGTCTACGTCAACGGGCGTTCGGTGCGCGACCGCAACATCGCGCACGCGGTGAAGATGGCCTACCAGGACGTGCTGTTCCATGGTCGCCAGCCGGCCTACGTGCTGTTCCTGGAACTCGACCCCACCCGTGTCGACGTGAACGTGCACCCGGCCAAGCACGAGGTGCGCTTCCGCGATACGCGGCTGGTGCACGACTTCGTCTACCGCACGCTGCACGAGGCGCTCGCGGAAACGCGCGCAGGCATCGTGCCGCAGGATGTCGCGGCCGCGCCGTTCGCACCGCGTGCGATGGGGGCGGTGCCGTCCGCATGGATGCCGACGCAGCAGTCGCCACTGGGCCTGTCGGTGGCCGAAGCCCCCGCTGCCTACGCCGCGCTCTACGCGCCGGCACCCGATGCGTCTCCGGGATCGCTCGCGGGCCACGCCGCGCCTTCCATGCCGATGATGCGGGCCAACGATGCGGACGGCGTCCCGCCGCTGGGTTTCGCCATCGCCCAGCTGCACGGCATCTACATCCTGGCGGAGAACGCGGACGGCCTGATCGTGGTCGACATGCATGCCGCGCACGAGCGCATCGGCTACGAAAAACTGAAGCAGGCGCACGACGGCATCGGCCTGCGGGCGCAGCCGCTGCTGGTGCCCCTGTCGCTGGCCGTCGCCGAACGCGAGGCCGACGTGGCCGAGCGCGAGGCGGCCACGCTGGCCGCGCTGGGCTTCGACATCACCCGCAGCGGCCCGCAATCCCTCAGCGTGCGCAGCATTCCCGCGCTGCTGTCCAATGCCGATCCCGAGGCGCTGCTGCGCGACGTGCTGGCCGACCTGCGCGAGCACGGCGAGAGCCGTCGCGTGGCGGCCGCGCGCGATGAGCTGCTGGCCACCATGGCCTGCCACGGCGCGGTACGCGCCAACCGGCGCCTGACGCTGCCGGAAATGAATGCCCTGCTGCGCGAGATGGAGATTACCGAGCGCTCGGGCCAATGCAACCACGGCCGCCCGACCTGGGCGCGCTTTTCCTTGAACGAGATCGACCGCTGGTTCCTGCGAGGACGTTGACATGGGGATGAAGACAGGATGGCTGGGGATGGCCATGCTGCTGGGGGTGCTGGCAGGGTGCGGCGATGGCGACACGAGCGGCGACGCCGCCGGCAAGGTCGTCGATGCCCGCTTCCTCGCCGACAACGCAGCCTGGCGCGAAGAGCGCAAAAGCCAGCTCCTGGCGCCGGATGGCTGGACCAGCCTGGTGGGCCTGCACTGGATCGAACTGAAGTCGCACTTCATCGGCAGCGGGCCTGCCAGCGGCATCAAGCTGGTCGTGGGTCCGCCGAAGATGGGCATGGTGGCCCAGCAGGAGGGCCGCATCTTCTTCACTCCCGAACGCGGCGTGGAGCTGACACTCAACGGCGAGCCGCTGAAGGGCCGTATCGAACTGCAGAGCGACCGCGATGCAACGCCGGGCGTGATCGGTTTCGACGAAGGCAAGGGCGCGCTGTCGGTGATCGAGCGCGGCGGTCGCCACGCGCTGCGCGTCAAGCACGCCGATGCCGAATCGCGCACGCGGTTCGTCGGCCTGGACTACTGGCCCCTGCAGGAAGCGTGGCGCGTCGAAGGCCGCTACGTTCCGCATCCGCCCGGCAAGACGCTCACCATCGTCGACGTGATCGGCGTGGCGAACGAGTCGCCCAATCCGGGCGCGGTGGAGTTCGAGCGCGACGGCAAGACGTTCAGGCTCGAAGCGCTGGGTTCGCCGGAGGGGCCGCTGTTCTTCGTCTTTGCCGACCGCACCAGCGGACACGGCAGCTATCCGGCTGGCCGCTTCCTCGATGCGGAGCCGCCGCGCGACGGCAAGGTGGTGCTGGACTTCAATCGCGCCTACAACCCGCCGTGCGCATTCACTCCATACGCGACCTGTCCGCTGCCGCCGGCCGAGAACCGGCTCGACCTGTTGGTCGACGCGGGCGAGAAAGCGTATGCGAAACCCATCAAAGTGCTCTGAAGGAAGACCGATGCTGCTGCGCCGTTCGCTGAAAGTCCTCGTCGTGACCGCGCTGCTGGGCAGCGCATCCGTCCTTGCCGCAGACGCGCCGAAGGCGACTGGGGCGCCGGTGCCATTGCTGTGGAAAGTGTCGGACAAGGACAATGCCGTCTACCTGTTGGGGTCGTTCCACCTGCTGCGCCCGGGCGACTATCCGCTGTCGAGCGACGCCGACGCCGCGTTCGCCGACGCCGAGCGCGTCCTGTTCGAACTGTCGCCCGAGGAAATGCGTTCTCCGGCGCTGCCGCAGCTGATGGCACAGGCGGCCATACGCACCGATGGCAAGACGCTCCAGCAAGACCTTGATGCTGAGACCTGGGCCAGGTTCGAAGCTTGGGGCCGCACCAACCAGGCCACGCTCCAGCAGATGGGGCTCTCCCCGCAGATGCTCACGGTGTTTGAACCCTGGTTCATCGCGGTGACCATCAGCATCGTCGAGATGACCAAGCAGGGGCTGGATCCGAAGCTCGGGCTCGACAACCATTTCATGGACCAAGCCCTGGCGGCTGGCAAGCCGACCGATGGCCTGGAGCGTGCCCAGGAGCAGATCGCCGTGTTGGACGGCATGGACGCGACCGAGCAACGGCAGTTCCTCGCCGAGTCGCTGCAGGAGGCGGAGAAAGGCGCCGCGGAAACTCAGCGCCTGCACGCCGCTTGGCGCCGCGGTGACGCGGAGGAACTGTGGAACGGCATGGTCGCCGACATGCGCACGCAGTATCCGCGCCTGTACCAGCGCATCAACGTGGACCGGAACGACGCCTGGGTGCCGAAGATCCGGCGGATCCTGGACCAGCCGGGCGACGACGACGCGCTGGTGGTCGTCGGCGCACTGCACCTGCTGGGCGACGACGGGGTGGTCGAAAAGCTGCGCGCCCGCGGCTACCAGGTGGAACGCATCTGTTCCGCCTGCAAGGCCGGCACGCGCTGACGCTGCATCAGGGCGCTGCGGGCACCATCACGATGCAGTCCACCGGGCATGCGGGCACGCACAGCTCGCATCCCGTGCACAGCGGATCGATGACCACATGCATGTGCTTGGCGCCACCGATGACGGCGTCCACCGGGCAGGCCTGGATGCACTTGGTACAGCCGATGCAGTCGGCTTCCACCACCACCGCCACGAGGGGCGGCTTGTGCGCGCCGCGGCGGCGGTCATAGGGAAGCACGGGTACCTGCAGCAGTCTCGCCAGTGCCCGCGCGCCGGCATCGCCGCCGGGCGGGCAGTGGTCGATGCCGGCCTCGCCACGCGCCATCGCCTCGGCATACGGACGACAGCCATCGAAACCGCACTGGCCGCATTGGGTCTGCGGCAGCAGGCGATCGAGGCGTTCGACGAGATCGGCGTTCATCGCCGCAACGGCTGTCAGCGCGTCAGCGCACGGGCATGCCGGGCAGGGCGCCGGCATCGGCATCGAGCAGCGCCAGCGCGCCGCCGTCGAAGCCTGCCGACAGGATCATGCCCTCGCTCACGCCAAACCGCATCTTGCGCGGCGCGAGGTTGGCGATGAACACCACCTTGCGGCCCACCAGTGCTTCCGGTTCGCCGTAACTGGCGCGGATGCCGGAGAAGATCTGCCGCTGGCCCAGCTCGCCGGCATCCAGCAGGAAGCGCAGCAGCTTGTCGGAGCCTTCCACGAAGCCGCATTCCAGCACCTGGCCGATCCGCAGGTCGAGCCTGGCGAAATCCTCGATGCCGATGGTGCCCGTCGCATCCTGCGGCTCGGTCGGTGCGGCGGGCTTGGTCTCGGCTTTCTTCACGGGGGCAGCAGGTGCGGGCGCGGCGGCCAGGGTGTCCTTGGAAGCGTCGGTCATGGCGTCGATCAGTTTCGGGTCGATACGGGTGAACAGGGGCGAGTAAGGCTGGATGGTGTGCGCCTGCAGGGGCGCGACGACGTCCGTCCAGGATTCGACCGGCGCGCCAAGGAAGGCCTCGGCCTCCGCGCTGGTCCGCGGCAGTACCGGCTTGAGCGCGGCGACGAGGATGCGGAACAGGTTCAGGCCCTGCGTGCACACCGCCTGCAGTTCGGCATCGGCGCCTTCCTGCTTGGCGATCACCCAGGGCTTGGTCTCGTCGATGTACTTGTTGGCCTCGTCGGCCAGCGCCATGGTCAAGCGCAGCGCCGTGGCGGGCTCGTTGCGCTCGTAGGCCTCGGCGATCGGCCCTAGGGCGTCCACGAAGCGCTGGTACATGGCCCGGTCGGGCAGGGCATCGGCCAGCCTGCCGGCGAAGCGCTTGTCGATGAAGCCGGCGCAGCGGCTGGCCAGGTTGACGAACTTGCCCACGAGATCCGCGTTGACGCGTGCGACGAAGTCGCCCAGGTTGAGGTCGAGATCGTCCACGCCACCGGACGACTTGGCCGCGTAGTAGTAACGCAGCGCTTCCGGCTCCAGGCCCACGTCCAGATAGGTGCGCGCCATGATGAAGGTGCCGCGCGACTTCGACATCTTGGCGCCGTCCACCGTCAGGTAACCGTTGACGTGCAGGCGTGTGGGCGCGCGGTGGCCCGTGCCGTGCAACACGGCTGGCCAGAACAGGCCATGGAAATTGACGATGTCCTTGCCGATGAAGTGGTGCAGCTCCACATCGGTACCGGCGTCGAGATGCGACGCGAAGTCGAGGCCGCGCTGCGCGCACAGGGTGCGGAAGCTGCTCAGGTAGCCGATGGGCGCATCCAGCCAGACATAGAAATACTTGCCGGGCGCGCCCGGAATTTCGAAGCCGAAATAGGGCGCATCGCGCGAGATGTCCCACGCGCGCAGGCCGCCTTCGGCATCCAGCCACTCGCGCAGCTTGGCCTTCACTCCCGGTAGGGCCACATCGCCGGCCAGCCATTCGCGCAGGAAAGCCTCGAAGCGGCCGACTTCGAAGAAATAGTGTTCCGAATCGCGGATCTCCGGCGTGCTGCCCGACAGGATGGACTTCGGCTCTTTCAGGTCGGTGGGCGCATACGTGGCGCCACAGACTTCGCAGTTGTCGCCGTACTGGTCGGCCGATCCGCAGTTGGGGCAGATGCCCTTGATGTAGCGGTCGGGCAGGAACATGCCCTTGGCCGGATCGTAGAACTGCGCGACCGTGCGGCGGCTGATGTGTCCGCCGGCATCGAGGCGCTGGTAGAACAGTTCCGTCAGTTCGCGGTTGGCGGTGGAGTTGGTCGAGTCGTAGTGGTCGAACGCGACGCCGAACGCCGCGAAGTCGCGCTCATGGCTGGCCTGGATACCGGCGATGAAGGCCTCGGGCGTGACGCCGGCCTTTTCCGCCGCCAGCATGATGGGCGTGCCATGGGTGTCGTCGGCGCAGACGAAGTGCACCGTGTCGCCCCGCATCCGCCGCGCGCGTACCCAGATGTCGCCCTGGATGTAGCCCACCAGGTGGCCCAGATGGAGGGGGCCATTGGCGTAGGGCAGGGCATTGGTGACCAGGGCGGTGCGGCTCATGACGGGCATCGTGACGGGGGATGGCGATTATCGCATGGACCGGCGAGGGGCCTTTCCGGTGCCGGAAACGCAGCGGGCCCGGCATGACCGGGCCCGCGATAAAAAAAGGGAGCGCGACGCTTACTGGCGGATCCAGGTCTGCGATTTGCAGATGAAGGCGATGCAGCCGGACACCTCCAGCTTCTTGCCGCCCTCGACCAGCTCCATCTTCGACTTGTACACCTTGCCTTCGTCGGGCTTCAGGATGGTGCCGCCGGCGTACTCGCCGCCGCCCTCGGCCTTCATGCCGCGGATGATCTCCATGCCGGTGATCGGCTTGTTGCGGCGGTCGTCCTTGCACTTGTCGCAGGTCGGGTTCGGCTTGCTCGGGTTGATCAGTTCGACGATGCGGCCGCTGATCGTGCCGTTGGCGGCCTGGGTGATCTCGACGAAGGACTTGGGCTTGCCGGTCTCGCTGTCGATGGTCTTCCAGCGGCCGACCACCGGGTCGGCGGCGGAGGCCACCAGCGACAGGGCCATCAACGGAGCGGCCAGGCAGGCGGCCATCAGAGTCTTGCGCATATTCCCCTCCCAGGGATTCAGGTCAGGCCCGACGGCGACGCCGCCGGGATGCGGCAGTTATACCGCATCCGGTGGGGTATGGAAGCCCGGGCCCCTGCCGTGCCGCCCAAAAAAAGACCCGGCGTGACCGCCGGGTCCAGAGTCATCCAAGCCAAGTTCTAGGAGCTCAGAACTTGTACGTCACACCCATGTACATGAAGCGACCGATGTTGTCGTACAAGGCGCTGCCGATGTCGTTGCCGAAGTAGTTCAGCGGCGGATCCTTGTCGAACACATTGTCGACGCCCACGTACAGGTCAAGACCCGTGCCGGGGAACTTATAGCCAGCCTGCAGGTTATGGTAAGTCCACGAGCCATTGCGGATCGGCGACTGCGAACCCGGGTTGCTGCTGTAGCTCGCCGGTGTCACGCGCAGGTTGCCATCCACGTAGTTGAGGTCCCACGAGCCGCGCCAGTTGCCATGGCGGTAGGTGGCATTGAGCTGGGCGCGCCAGCGTGGATCGGTGAAGTACGTGACGTATTCGTTGAACTCGTCCGGGAAGTCCTGGAACGGCCACTCACGCGACTGCAGGAGACGCGTACCCACGAACCGCAGGGTGCTGTCGCCACCCAGGAAGTTGAAGCGGTAGTCCACTTCGACGTCCACGCCGACCCGACGCGACTTCGCCAGATTCTCGTTCAGCGCCAGCCAGTTGGTGATGCTGTAGGCCGGGAAGATGCGGCCCTGGGCATCGGTGTAACCGCCGACGGGCGCACGCGTGATGAAGCTGCAGAACGGGTTGTTGATGCCGCCGGGAGAATCCACACAGCGCGTCGCATTGGTCTGTGCGGTGACCGCGCCGATCGCATCGTGCAAAGTGACGCGCCAGTAGTCGACCGACACACCCAGCCCTTCGACAAACTCGGGTTGCCACACGAAGCCGAACGACACCGAATCGGCCTCTTCCTCGCTCAGGTCCGGATTGCCGCCGCTGACGCCGGGACGGTTCGCCGAAAAGGTGTCCACCCAACCCACAGGAATCCCGAGGGCCGTGCAGTTCGCCTGGCGGAGGGTCGGATCCTTGGCAGTGGACGGACGGTTGGCGTTCGTCGTCTGGTAGTTGCAGGGGTCCGCGATCGTTGCGAAGTTCTGCGACTGCGGGTTGAACAACTCGCCGATGCTGGGGGCGCGCACGGCCTTGGCCACGGTGCCACGGAAACGCAACGACGGGATGATCGTCCAGTCCAGTCCCACGTTCCACGTCGCCGCCGTGCCAATGGTGCTGTAATCGGAGTAGCGGCCAGCCAGATCCAATGCCAGTCGCTCCACGCCGGGCAGATCCGCCAGCAGCGGAATGGTGGTTTCGGCGAAGATTTCCGTGACGTCGTATTCGCCACCGCGGCTGGGGATGGCGTTGAGGAAGGTCAAGCCAAGCGCCGCCAACGGATCGGTGTTCTCCTGGCTCTTCTCCTTGCGGTACTCGATGCCGCCCGCGAAGCCTACCTCGCCCGCGGGAAGCGAGAACAGCGTGCTGTTCGCGACTGATGCGCTGATGACCTGCTGTTCTAGCTTGGAGGTGTTCAGCGAGTTGGTGTTGAACCACGCGGCTGCCTCCCGGCTCACCGCGCCATTGCCGAAAATGCTGAATGGCACGCAGCCCGTGCGCGCGAACGAGGAGTACACCGTGTTCGTGTGCGGGTTGACGGCATTCGGATCGATCGTCGTGCGGCACACCAGGTTACCGTTGGTATCGCGGGCCACATCGAGACCGGCGTGCCAGCGCTCGTTGATGCGGTTGTTCAGGTTGAGACGATCGATGGTGGTCTGCCCATAGTTGGCCGACGCCTCGTAGCTCCACTCTTCGCCGAAGTATCCCTCGATGCCCAGCACTGCACGCGTGGTCTGCCGCTCGACATTCTCGCCACGACGCCCGGCATCGACGTTGAAACGGGAGACCTGCAATTGCGTCAAACCGGCGGCATCCATCAATGCGCCCAGCTCCGGGGTCACGTACGGGTTCTGGCGACGGATGCGGATGGGCTGATCGAAGGTGGGTTGGCCGAAGAATTGCGATTCAGTCTTGCTGTACTTGCCTTCGAAGAACAGGCGGTGGTTGTCGTTCAGGTCGAAGTTGACGACCGTGTTGAAACTGAAGCGATCGAAGGCCGGCTGAAGGTCCGCGACGGCGTTCAGGTCGGCGAAATCGCAGTCTACGCAGCTGGTGGCGCTGACAACCACGCCATCATAACGATTGCGACGGAACGTGCCATCGGGATTGAACACATAGCGGTTGCCCCACGTTGCAGGATTGGCGGCATTGAACGTGCCGACAGTGAACGTGCCACCGTATGAGATGGAGTGGTTGCCGCCGGGGCCGCTGATGATCGTCTGCGGGTTGCTCTGGCTGGGTGGCTGAGTGGGATCGTAGTTCGGGTTCGGTACGCTCACCAGGAACTCGCGTCCGATCTTGCGATCACCGCGACCGAAGCGATCCTGCTTGCTGTACTCCAGGGAGATAGCTGCAGAGCCGCGGCCCTCGGCAAAGTCGCTGCCGCCGGAGAAGCTGACGAAGGAGCGATCGAACCCACCCTCATCGGCCTTGCCAGTCTGGCCGCGCAATTCGAAGCCCTCGAACGACTTCTTCATGATGAAGTTGACCACGCCCGCCACCGCGTCGGCGCCATACACGGCCGACGCGCCGCCGGTGATCACTTCGACTCGCTCGATCCACTCGGTGGGGATCGTGTTGACGTCTACCGCCGTCGAGCCCGGGCTGGAACCCACATGCCGGCGACCATTGACGAGGACCAGCGTACGGGCCGTGCCCATGCCGCGCAGGTCAAGCAGACCCAGGCCGGCCGTTCCGATGAAGCGCGTGGAATTGCCCAGCGTGTAGTTCGGCGAGAGCGCCGGCAGCTTGGTCATCAAATCGCCGATGTTGACCGCGCCGGTGGCACGAATTTCTTCTGCGGTGATCGCGGTGACGGGCGAGGGAGTGACGAAGCCGGCCCGCGCGATGCGGGAGCCCGTGACGGTGACTTTATCGAGGTTGGTGGTTCCGCTGCTGGTAGGCTGCTCGGCGTCCTGCGCCAACGCGACACCCGGCAACACCATCGCGGTAAACAATGCCGCACTCAGGCGGCTGCGCTGGTACGCGCCCCTTTGACGAACTGACATGCTATGAATCCCCTAGAAAAGCGAAAGGAGTGGCCTCAACGGTGCGTTCCATCGAACCTTAGCCACAAGTGAACGTCCTCGTCACTCGACGTTAACATGGGATTAATGCTGGCGCGCATAGCACAGAAAAATGTTACCGGTGTTACCGTCAAAAATTGTGATATTTGTCACAAAATAGAGCGGCGCTGGTTGGCCTTGAGCTAACCTGTATTTTTCTTCTTTTCCAACTGAAGACTCGGAAGCTAGGCCATCGCGTTGTCGAGGGAGTGCCTGCGGCGATGCAGGTCCGGCGTCTTCAGGAACGACGGCCGATCGGTGCTGCTAAATGGAAAGCGCCATTCGAGTTGGATCATCGCGCCGGAAGCGGGATTGCGTCGCCATGCCGCCAGCCATTCGGCACTTGAGAGCAAGATCACCGGTTCGCTAAGCGGGGTCCCGCCGGTGGGACTTTGGTGCCTAGTGCGGGTTTGTCCGCCTGGTCGTTCGGAACGCTTTGCAGCGCTTCGGAATGCCGTCTGCTTGCGCTGCCGGCGCCGCTTGGCATTCGTCCAATGAAGCGACCACGCCTCATTCGCCAGCGTAGTAGGAGCGCCTTCGTGAATGATGGCATAGACGAAAAAAGCAGGGGCGGCTTGCGCCGCCCCTGCTGTCGGTTGCACTGCGAGTAGATCGTCAGAACTTGTAGTTCAGGCGTGCGAACAGCGAAACGCCCAAGTAGTCGTACTGAGTGGCACTGACCGGCACGTTGCCGTAACGGTTATAGCCCGCAGCGGCCGAGATGGTGTCGGGTTTCGTATTGAGCAGATTGCGAATGCCCATCAGGAACGACCACTTCGGCTGATCATATTCCACGGAGACGGTGTGATAGGTACGGCTATCGGCCTTGGTATCGACAACGGCGTTGGGATGGCCGAAGTAAGTGTAGCTCCCCGTCGAGGTCACCGGCGTCAGGCGACGCGTGCTGTCGACGAAGTCGATGCCCCAGTTGTAGGTCCAGTCGCCGCGGTTCAGCGACGCCACGAGATTGCCGACCGTCTTCGGACGACCGATGCCACCAACGTAGTCCGAGATCGTGGAGCCGCCCTCCAGCGGACTATCGAACAGTTGCACGACGTCCTCCTTCATGTAGGTGACCTGGGATTCCAGCGTCAACTTGCCGAAGGAGAAGTCGTCCTCGTAACGGACCAGCAGATCGTAGCCACGGACCTTCTGCTTGTTGATGTTGATGTAGGTGGCGTAAACCTCCTGGATGCCGTTGGGTTCGACCGCAGCATTGGGGGCGTTACGCGTGAACATCGAGCAGAAGTTGTTTGGATAAACGTCCGAGCCATAGCAGCTGGCCACAATCGTCTGGGCTTCCAGTTCGCCGATCTGGTCGAGTACCTCGATCTCGAAGTAATCCAGCGCGACGCTGATGGGTGCGAACTCCGGAGTCCAGATGATGCCGCCGGTGAAGGCGTTGGAATGTTCAGGAGTCAGGAAGCCCGCGCCGCCGCCTTGGAAGATCGTTGCCGAGCTGGGTGCGCCGTTGTAGTTGTCCGGGATGCCGGCGGCACCGCAGTTCGCGCGAATGTTTGCATTCGAACTCTCTCCCCAGTTAATGCACGGGTCGATCGCGGTCTGCCCGAGGAAGGACGACTGGTTGCCGAGATACAGTTCATACAGACCCGGCGCACGGTACGAGGTGCCCTTGGTGGCGCGCAGGCGGAGAGACGGTACGATCTGCCAGCCCAGTCCGATCTTCCACACGTCATCGCTGTCACCGACGGAGTCGTAGTCGAACCAGCGCGTCGATGCATTGAAGGTCAGCGACTCGACGCCAGGGAGACCCTTGAGCAGCGGCACTTCCACTTCCGCGAAGACCTCCTTCACCGAGTCATCGCCCTTGGTCTGCTGTGCCGAGGAAGATCCCCACAGCAGACCGTTGCGCGACAGATAGCCCGGCTGATCGTCGATGCTGAATTCTCGGTACTCGGCGCCAATGGCGGCACCCACGGCACCCGCCGGCATGTCGAACAGTTCGCCGGTCAGTACGCCGGTGACGACCGTCTGGTCGTAGATGGTTTTGCCGGTATCCCAGGCTCCGATCAGGCCGACCAGTTCGTCCATGCGGGCACCACTGAGGAAGCCCGGATCGAAGTAGTTGATGGTCGGCGCATCTTCACCGTAATTCCAGTCGCCGGTCTTCGAGGCGTCAATGGCCAGATCGCTGTAGGTGCCGCTGGAGCGAGAGTAGGACGCATTGATGTCCCACGACCAGGTGTCGGCAAACAAGCCGTTGAAGTTGGTGTTGAGGTAGTAGTAGTCGACTTTCTGGCTGCTGTTCGACCGGAAGGGCATCACGGGCTGCGATACGCCCGACGGCGTCGCCGTATTCCGGAAATCCGGGTCATTGGCGTAGAAATAGCCCGAGCCGCCTACGATGACCGGGAAGAACTGGCGGAAACCTTTGTACTCGCTCTCGCGCCTGTTGACCAGAAGCTCGGTTTTCCAGTTGACCTCGCCCAGCGAGAAGTCGGCCGAAACATAGCCGCTGAAACGTTCGAGATCCTGAATGACATACTGTTCACCAAAGAACGGGAAGTTCAGTACGTCGGTGTAGCTGGCCTGAGGCGAGTTGGCGTAGGTCGTGCTGACTCGCGGACGGTAACCCGGGATATTCCCTATCGTCTGGCCATTCCACGAAGGCACGTAGCGCGCACCGGTGAGCAGATCCACGACGGTGTTGGCATACAGGTTGCCGCTTGTGCAGCCGCCCAGGCGGGTGCCTGCAAGGATGGAGCGGTCTTCGCGGTCGATACGGTTGCCGTCCTGGTCCCACACCAAGTCTTCGGCGCACTTGAAGAAGTCGCGATCACCGACCGTCAATGGAGATTGCTTGTAGTACTCACCCGCCAGCGTGATGCTGCCGTTGTCGAAGTTCCAGCCGGTGGCGCCGGAGAAGTTGACGACTTCGCCGCCACCATAGAACGGCGCGCGGAAACTCACCGAGATTTCCGGAGAGGTGATGTTCTTGCGAGTGATCACGTTCGCCACGCCAGCGACGGCGTCCGAACCGTAGATCGAGGAGGAGCCGTCTTTCAGCAGTTCGATGCGCTGGACGATCGAGGACGGCAGCACGTTCAGGTCGAACGCACCGACCTGGCCGCGGGTACCGGCGGGACCGGGGCGGTGGCCATTCAGCAACACCAGGCTGCGATTGGGGCCGAGGCCACGCAGCGAGAGCGTTTGCGCACCCACGCCGCCTTCGGTGACGAACGCGCCGAACTGGTGGCTGATCTGGGTGGCGCCAGCGGCAATGCTGGACTTCTGCAGGAACTCGGAGGTTTCCACCTGGCCGAGCGCGACGTTGGTGTCGGCGGTGATGACTTGCACGGGCGACACGGAATCGTATTCGACGCGCTTGATCAGCGAGCCCGTAACCGTGATTTTGTCGAGTTCGACGGCTTCCTTCTTCTTCGCCGGTTCACTCTCCGCTGTCTCGGCCTGTGCCAGTGCATTGCCGCCGTACAGGCAGCCCAGCACTGCGACGAATAGAGGTAGCTTCTTGAAGGCAATGCCTTTCTTTGCTTGCTGCATGAGTTGAATCCCCTAAGAGTCCCGCTAGATGAATGCCCCCCCGCGCGCGTTACGTAGGGGTTAAGCGAGTATATGCAGCGTTCATCCTCCTTAGCAACCGAATGTTAGAAACGTGTGACACGTCGTCAGTTCGTGGCGGCCCGGGTGTGATATGAAGGCGGCCGAGGGACCTGAACAGGGGCCGCAGGCATCCAGGCACGGCCATCAGCCGGGTCACGATCAAAAAAAACCCCGCCGACGGCGGGGTTTTTTGACGGTGGTCCGGCTCAGAGGCCGCCGGGGCCGCAATCCTTGGCGAGGAAATCCTCCATCAGGCCCAGCGCCTGCTGCTGGTGTCGGTAGTACCAGGGCATGCTGTGGGGCATATCGGCGATCAGCTCGAACTTGGCAGGCACCTTGCCCTTGACCGCATCGTAGAAGCCGCGGGCATGGAAGGCGGGGGTGCGCACGTCGCGGTCGCCGACGTACAGCAAGACGGGGATGTTGGCCTTGTCCGTGTTCAGCATCGGATCCATGCCCTTGACCGTCCGGCCTTGCAGGATGCGCTGCAAGCGGTTTTCGCTCCACGACCAGCCCAGCTTGGTCAGATCGGTCACGGGCGCGCCGGAGATTGCGCATTGGTATGGACTGTTCGGGCGCACGACCGCTGCGGCCGCTGCAAACCCGCCGTAGGAATAGCCGAAGATGGCCAGACGCTTGGGGTCAGCGATGCCCTGCTTGACCAGCCAGGCGGCACCATCGTCCTTGTCGTCCTGCATCTTCTGGCCCCATTCGGCGTCACCGGCCAGCCAGAGCTTGCGGCCCAGGCCGCTCGAGCCGCGGTACTGCGGGCGCAGCACGGCGTAGCCGCGGGAGGTAAGGAACGGCACCCAGCCGGAGGCGTCCCAGCCGCCGTAGTCGCGCGCCCAGGGGCCACCGTGCGGATGGATGATAGTGGGCAGGGGGCCATCGCTTTCCTTCCAGCCGACGGGCAGATCCAGCAGCGCTGGAATGTTCAGACCATCGCGTGCCGGGTAGGTGACCCAGCGCTGCTCACCGATCTGCTTGGGGTTGATCCACGGACGCTCGTCGCCCAGGTCCACGACGTTCTTGCGGTCGGTCAGCAGGTGGTAGCTCGCTGCACGCTGTGCGCTTTCCGTCGTGAACAGCACCCGGGACAGGTCGTTGTTGTAGCCCGTGATGGCGACGGTCTGGCCCGGATAGGCCTTCTTTAGGCCGGCATGGATGCCGCCGAGATCGGGGTCGACGTACGTCGCCTCCGGCTCCGGGCCATCCACGACGAAACCGAGCACACGGTTGAAGTTGCTGGGTTGCGAGCCGAGGATCAGCCGGCTGATCGAGAACTGGGGGTGCGCCAGCAGGGGTTCGCTGTCGAACTTGCGTGAGGCTGGGTCGTACATCCATGCCTGCACTTGGTCGGAGAACAGGTCGGTGAGGACGTAGAACTTGCCCGTTTGCTCATCAATGCCGACGATGTCGACGGCATGGCGTTCGCTGAGTTTGGTGGTGAGCGGTGCGTGGACTTCGAATTCGCCGGCCTTGTTGCGGATCAGCACGCGCTGCTCGTACTCGCCAGGCGAGATGGGTTCCAACTGCGTGCGCGTCAGCAGTTCGCCATTACGGGGATTGAAGAGGCCAGGGCTGGTGCGGCTGTTGGAGCGGAACAAAAGCGTGGTATCGCCTGTGCGCAGGTTGTAGAGATAGTAAGCCCCGCTCAGGGATAGCCCGCTCATCTGCGAGATGATGACGTTGTCGGGATCCAGTGGCAGCGTATGCACTAGATTGGCGGTGCCCGCGATCTCGAGGCAGCGTTCCAGCTCCTCGCTCACGCCCAGGCGGCGGGTCTTGTCGGCAAAAGCCTCTTCGAATTTCTGCTGCTTCACGTCGGTCAGGTAGGGCTTTACGACGAATGTCTTGGTCGCCCCGACGTTGCCGCCCTCGCCGCAGCCGCCCAGTTGTCCGGTCCACTCCTGCCGGCCCAGCACGAGGACACGATTGGCTTTCATGGCGTTGGCGGCAATGAACTTCATGCGGTCGCCGGAGGGCGTGATGACGGAGCCGGCCTTCAGGTCGTCCAGGTTCCAGGTCGCCAGTCCGGTCTCCTGGTTCTTCGAGTCAGGCATGGAGACGATGGCGACGAGGTTTTTCCCGTCGGTACTCATCGAGACCGACTGGATGTTCGGCAGGCGCGCGAACGATTCGATCGGGATCGCATCACGTGCGGTGGCGGTCCCGGTCAGCAGCATCAACGACGCGGCGATTGAACGTATTTTTCCAATTCTCATGGTTGGCTCGTACCCCTGTTTCGTGCTCTCAGTGAAGGCGCCAAGCGCGTATCGCAGCGTATTGCGGATCCCCGATGCTGAACGCATTGTTCATCCTTTGGCGTGCCAGCCAGAGTAGTGCAGCTAGGTCGAGCAGGAAAGCCCCCTGCCGGCGGTTATGAGAAGATGCCGCGTCGCCGCATTAAGGTCCGACGGATGTGGCGATGCCGCGGGCCGCGGCGATTGCTCACTTACTGGAAGAACGTTGATGTCTGTCCGAGCCCACGCCGTCCAAGCCAACCTCACCCCCCACCCCCGGGTCCGCAACGTCATCGCGGTCGGTTCCGGCAAGGGCGGGGTGGGGAAGTCGACCACGGCGGTCAACCTGGCCCTGGCCCTGGCCGCCGAGGGCGCCCGGGTGGGGTTGCTGGATGCCGATGTCTACGGCCCCAGCATCCCGGCCATGCTGGGCCTGTCGGGGCGACCGGACAGCCCGGACAACAAGTCGATCGAGCCGATGCGGGCGTTCGGGGTGGAGGCCATGTCCATCGGCCTGCTGGTCGACCAGGACACGCCGATGATCTGGCGCGGGCCGATGGCCACCTCGGCACTGATGCAGCTTTTCAACGACACGTTGTGGGGCGACCTGGACTACCTGCTGATCGACCTGCCGCCGGGCACCGGCGACATCCAGCTGACCCTGGCGCAGAAGATCCCGGTGGCGGGCGCCGTCATCGTCACCACGCCCCAGGACATCGCCACGCTGGATGCGAAGAAGGCGCTGAAGATGTTCGAGAAGGTGGAGGTGCCGGTGCTGGGCATCGTCGAGAACATGGCCGTTCATACCTGTTCGAACTGCGGCCACGTGGAGCACCTGTTCGGCCAGGGCGGGGGGGAGCGGATGGCGGCGCAGTACGGCGTACCGCTGCTGGGCTCGCTGCCGCTGGACATCGCCATCCGCGAGCAGGGCGACGCCGGCCAGCCGGTCGTGGTCGCTGCGCCCGATTCGGCGGTGGCGCAGGCCTACCGGCAGACGGCACGGGTCATGGCGGCCACGCTGGCACAGCGGCCGCGGGCCTCGGTACCCATCGCCTCGTCGCTGGTCTGACCGGCCGGCCGAAGACGGCGGGCCGGGGCCCGCCCTACAATTCCCCGTCCGCCGCGCGCCGACCGCGCGGCCTTCGCCCCACCAGACCAGGATTTGCATGAGCATCAAGAGCGACCGTTGGATCCGCCGCATGGCCGAACAGCAGGGCATGATCGAGCCGTTCGAGCCCGGCCAGGTGAAGCAGGTCAATGGCCAGCGCATCGTCAGCTACGGTACGTCCAGCTACGGTTACGACGTGCGCTGCTCGCGCGAGTTCAAGGTCTTCACCAACATCAATTCCACCATCGTGGACCCGAAGCACTTCGACCCGAAGAGTTTCGTGGACATCGAGGCGGACGAATGCATCATCCCGCCCAACAGCTTCGCGCTGGCGCGCACGGTGGAGTTCTTCCGCATCCCGCGCGATACGCTGGTGGTGTGCCTGGGCAAGAGCACCTATGCGCGCTGCGGCATCATCGTCAACGTCACACCGCTGGAGCCGGAGTGGGAAGGTCACGTGACGCTGGAGTTCAGCAACACCACGCCGCTGCCGGCGCGCATCTACGCCAATGAAGGCGTGGCGCAGATGCTGTTCTTCCAGTCCGATGCCGACGACGTGTGCGAAACCAGCTACAAGGACCGCGGCGGCAAGTACCAGGGTCAGACGGGCGTCACCCTGCCGCGCACCTGACCCGGCGCGGGCTCAGCGCAAGCGCCTGCGCCAGGCGTCGATCTGTGTGGCCAGCGCGGCCGGCGCGTGCCTCACGGCAGCCCCGTGGCCCCACACGGGGCCTGGCCACGCCGGGTCGCCGTCGTGCCGACCGATAAGGTGGACATGCAACTGGCGCACGATGTTGCCCAGGGCGCCGATGTTGAGCTTCTCCACGCCGGGTTGCGCACGGATCAGTTGCCCGGCCTGGTTGATTTCCGCAAGCAGCAGGCGCTGCTGGCCGCCATCCAGTTCCAACCACTCGCTGATGCCGTTCACGCGGGGCACCAGCACCAGCCACGGAAAGCGTGTGTCGTCCATCAGGCGCACCTGCGACAGCGGGCCGTCGGCGATGAAGGCGCTGTCGGCGGCCAGGCGGGGGTCCAGGACGAAGTCGGTCATGCGAGGTTCCGTGCGAAGAAATCCAGCGTGCGTTCGCGGGCAAGGCGTGCGCTGGCGGGATCGTAGTCGGCGCGCAGGTCGCAGTTGAAGCCATGGCCTGCCGGGTAGGTGAAGACCTCCATCTGCGGCAGCGCATCCCGGTGGGCCTGCACCATCGCCGGTGGGATGGAGGCATCGCGATCGCCGAAATGGAACATCACCGGTGCCCGCGGCGTTTCATCCAGGAAAGGCAGGTTGCGCGCGCCGTAATAGCTCGCCGAAGGCAGGCCCAGCCGCAGCGCGGCCAGCAGGGCGACCGTGCCGCCCCAGCAATAGCCCACGGTGCCGATCTTGCCGTGGCCCGCCAGCGCGTCGGCCGCGGCGCGGGTGATGTCCACGGCGCGCTCTAGGCCCAGGGCGGTGATCAGCGCCTTCCCGCGTGCGATGCCGTCGGCGTCGTAGTCCAGTTCCACGCCGGTTTCCACCGGGTCGAAGTAGGCCGGCGCCAGCACCACGTAGCCCTCGCGCGCGAAGCCTTCCGCCACGGTGCGGATATGCGGATTGACACCGAAGATCTCCTGCACCACGACCAGCGCGCCACGCGGCGTTCCGACGGGATCGGTCCGCCAGGCATGGATGCGGCCATGAGGGGAGTCGAAAGGCAGCCAGTGGCCCATGGAGGCGCTCCTGTCGTGGGGGATGGGTAGTGTAGGCGGGCCGGCAGCCGCGCGGCGTGCGGACCGCTCCGCCTGAACGGGCCGGCGGAGGCCGCCGACGCACGGGGCTATAATCCGCGGCCCCGTACACGCCGCCGCCGTACTTCCCATGTCCCTGCAGAACCCCAAGGTGGGCTTCGTCAGCCTCGGCTGCCCGAAGGCCCTGGTCGATTCCGAACGCATCCTCACCCAGCTCCGCGTGGAGGGATACGACATCGTGCCGACCTACGACGCGGCGGACGTGGTGGTGGTGAACACCTGCGGCTTCATCGACTCCGCAGTGGCCGAGTCGCTGGACGCCATCGGCGAGGCGATGAACCAGAACGGCAAGGTCATCGTCACCGGCTGCCTGGGCAAGCGCCCGGAACAGATCCGCGAGCAGTACCCCGACGTGCTGGCGATCAGCGGCCCGCAGGACTACCAGAGCGTGATGGAGGCCCTGCACGAAGCGCTGCCGCCGAAGCACGACCCCTTCGTCGACCTGGTGCCGGACTACGGCGTCAAGCTGACGCCGCGCCATTACGCGTACCTGAAGATCTCCGAAGGCTGCAATCACCGCTGCAGCTTCTGCATCATTCCGTCGATGCGTGGCGACCTGGTGTCGCGTCCGGTCGACGACGTGCTGCGCGAGGCCGAGCGCCTGGTGCGCGGCGGGGTGAAGGAGCTGCTGGTGGTCTCGCAGGACACCTCGGCCTACGGCGTGGACGTGAAGTACGCCGAACGCGAATGGCGCGGCAAGGCGTACCAGACGCGCATGAAAGCCTTGTGCGAAGGCCTGGGCGAACTCGATGCCTGGGTGCGCATGCACTACGTCTATCCGTATCCGCACGTCGACGACGTGGTCCCGCTGATGGCCGAAGGCAAGGTGCTGCCTTACCTGGACATCCCGTTCCAGCACGCCAGTCCGCGCATTCTCAAGTTGATGAAGCGCCCCGGCGCCGTCGACAAGACGCTGGAGCGGGTGAAGCGCTGGCGCTCGATCTGCCCGGACATCACCCTGCGTTCCACCTTCATCGTCGGCTTCCCCGGCGAGACGGACCAGGAGTTCGAGGAACTGCTGCAGTTCCTCGACGAAGCGCAGCTGGACCGCGTGGGCGCGTTCGCCTATTCGCCGGTTGAAGGCGCGGCCGCGAACCTGCTGCCGGACCCGGTGCCGGAAGAGGTCAAGCAGGAGCGCCTGGCGCGCTTCATGGAGAGGCAGGCAGAGATTTCCGCCGCACGCCTCGAGGCCAAGATCGGCACCGTGCAGCAGTGCCTCGTGGATCTGATCGAAGACGACATCGCCGTGGCGCGTTCCAAGGCGGATGCGCCGGAAATCGACGGCCTGGTGCACATCCAGAACGGCGGGGAAGCGGGACTTCGCGTCGGCCAGTTCGTCGACGTGGAGATCACCGAGAGCGATGAGCACGACCTGTTCGGCGACGCCATCGTCGCCGCGACAGGCAGGCCGCTCGACGTCAAGGTGCTGTGACCGCACCGGCGACGGACGCCCACGCCGGCGGTGGCCGGCGTCGCTTTGTCGCCCCCCTGCGTGAGGATGTGGATGCCGTGTCTTTCCGGCATCCCTTGTTCGGGGAATACGGCGACCTCCTCGATCTGGCGGCAGCCGCGCGGTGGCCGGAGATCGAAGCCCTCAATGCGCGCATGCCGGCATCCGGGCCTCGCTTCGCAAGGCAGGATGCGGCCCTGCTCACCGACGGACTGCATTACGAAGAGCGTATCGCACGCGGGCGCATCGCCACGCGGCCGGAAAACTGGCACGACCTGTTCAACGCGATGGTCTGGATGCGTCACCCGGCCCTCAAGCACGCCCTCAACCAGCAGCAATGCCGACACATCGCACGGATGGGAACGAGCGAGCGCAGTCCGGCCCAGCAGGCCCTGACCCAGTTCGATGAATCCGGCGTCATCGTGCAGGTATCCGACCCGTCGCTGCTGGATCTCTGGGACCGGCACGACTGGAAGGCGCTGTTCCATGCGAACGCAGAACGCTGGCACGATGGCGGTGTCGCCGTCGTGTCGGTAGTGGGCCACGCGCTGATGGAACAGTCGCTGGTGCCGGGGCACCGACTGGTCGGCAAGTGTCTGGTGGTGCTGGGCGATCCGGACGGCGCTGTGGCGCGCGTGGCCGCATCGATTGCGGCAGGTGGGATCCTTGTCGCGCCGTCGGAACTGCGCCCGCTGCCGTTGGCTGGCATTCCCGGCTGGCACGCGGGGCAGGGCGAGGCGTTCTATGCGCAGGAGGGCTACTTCCGGCCGTTGCGGGAAGGGCGCGTTTACCCGCCGCCCCTGTAGCGGTCAGCCGGCGTAGCTGACGTCCACCAGGACGAAACGGGTGATGCCGCCAGGCAGCTCCACGGAAAACTCGTCGTCGATGCGTTTCTTGAGCAGCGCGCGCGCCATCGGCGAGTCGATGCTGATCCAGCCGCGGGCCGCGTCGGTCTCGTCGGGGCCCACGATCCGGTAGCGCGACGCCTCGCCGCTGGCGAGGTTCTCCAGCTCGACGGTGGCGCCGAAGAACACGGCCTCCGGATCGCTGGGCGCGGTGTCGACCACGCGCAGCACTTCCAGGCGCCTGCTCAGATAGCGCACGCGGCGGTCGATCTCGCCCAGTTGTTTCTTGCGATAGGTGTATTCCGCGTTCTCGGAGCGGTCTCCCTCCGCGGCGGCGGCGGCCAGCGCTTTCACTACCTCCGGGCGCCTGACGCGCCACAGATCGTCCAGTTCCGCCTTGAGGCGGTCGTGGCCCGCGCGGGTGATCAGGGCGGTGCTTTTCTCGCCCGGCGGCCGCCAGCGCGACACCTCAGCGCTCCCCGGCGCTTTCCGCGCGTCGCAGCGTGCGTCCGCGCGGATCCTCGACCGGCTCGATGCAGCTGCCTGAAGTCAGCACCAGCAGAGCGTCGTCGTGGATGGCGAACGCCTGCGGAAACCTGTCGTCGTCCGGCGTGAGCTGCACGCAGGTGCCGTTCCACGTCACCGACCAGCCGCCGACGCGCCTGGGTAGCGCCTGCAGGTCATCCTGGCAGTGCGCTTCCAGCGCGTAGCGGCCGTCGGCACCCAGGTCGAGCAGTACGTCCTGCGATGTGCAGGACGCCGCCGGCAGACTGCCGAAGAAGGTGCCTGCGAAGGTCGAGGGCGTCGGATTGGCGGCGGACGCCGCCAGCGGCAACAGGCAAGCCAGGGGTGCGAAGCGCCACGTCATGCGCGATCAGCGGCGCCCGCCGAAGATGCTGCCGAGGATGCCGCGCACGATCTGGTTGCCCAGCTTGGTGCCGATCGTGCGCGTGGTCTGCTTGGCCATCGTCTCGATCATGCCCTGGCGGCGCTTGGTGCCGAACACCGCGTCCTTGACCGTCTGGCCGAAGCCGCCGGCGTCGGGATCGTCCTGCTCGGTCTTGGCCGCGGGTGCGTTGGCGGCCTGGGCCGCTGTTTCGGCACGCCTGGCGAGCATCTCCGAGGCGGATTCCCGGTCCACGCGGGTGTCGTACTTGCCGCCGACGGGGCTGCCGTTGCGCACCTGTTGGCGTTCGCCTTCGCTGATCGCGCCCATGCGGCAGCGCGGCGGCGACACCAGCGTCTGCTGCACGGGTGAGGGAATGCCCTTGTCCTGCAGCGTGGAGACCAGCGCCTCGCCGGTACCCAGTTTGGAAATCGCCTGCGCCACGTCGAGCTTCGGGTTCGGCACGAAGGTTTCGGCGGCGGTCTTCACCGCTTTCTGGTCGCGCGGGGTAAAGGCGCGCAGGGCGTGCTGCACGCGATTGCCCAACTGGCCGAGGATGTTGTCCGGCACGTCGTCGGGGAACTGCGAGCAGAAGTACACGCCCACGCCCTTGGAGCGGATCAGGCGCACGACCTGTTCGATGCGCTGCTGCAGCGCTGGCGGTGCGTCGTCGAACAGCAGGTGTGCTTCGTCGAAGACGAAGACGAGCTTGGGCTTGTCCAGGTCGCCGACTTCCGGCAGCGTCTCGAACAGCTCGGACAGCAGCCACAACAGGAAGCTGGAGTAGAGGCGCGGCTTCAGGATCAACTGGTCGGCGGCCAGGATGCCGATCACGCCGCGGCCGTCGGTGTTCGTGCGCATCAGGTCGGCCAGTTCCAGCGCCGGCTCGCCGAAGAACATCTCACCGCCTTCCTGTTCCAACCTCAGCAGCGCACGCTGGATGGCGCCCACCGACTGCGTGCTGACCAGGCCGTAGCTGGTGGAGATGTCCTTGCGCTCGGCGGCGACCAGGCCCAGCAGCGCGCGCAGGTCTTCCAGGTCGAGCAGCAGCAGGCCGCGGTCGTCGGCCAGCTTGAACACGATGTCGAGCACGCCGCTCTGGGTGTCGTTGAGTTCGAGGATGCGCGAGAGCAGGGTGGGGCCCATCTCGCTGACGGTCGTGCGGACCGGATGGCCCAGCTTGCCGTAGAGATCCCAGAAGATCACCGGATTCGCCCCCGGCGCGTAATCGGCGATGCCGATGTCCTTCGCGCGTTGCAGCACCCTCTCGCTGCCGTCGCCCGCCGCCGCCAGGCCGGCCACGTCGCCCTTCACGTCGGCCATGAACACGGGCACGCCCATGCGCGAGAAGCCCTCGGCCAGCGTCATCAGCGTCACCGTCTTGCCGGTGCCGGTGGCGCCGGCCACCAGCCCGTGGCGGTTGCCGAACTTCGGCTGCAGCGTGACCGGAATGTCGTCCGTGATGCCCTTGCCCAGCAGGATCGGATCCATGTGCAACCTCGCGTGGTGATGGCGGGAATTCTAGCCGCTGGCAACCGCCTGCGGGCTAAAGGAATGCGACGTCCTGCCTTGCCCACGGTATGCGGCGGGGGCTACCCTCCCGACTCACACTCTGGATGCATGCCTGATGTCGTTTGCGGTTCCTGCCTGTCTGCGTCACTGGCCCGTCGCGGCCGCCCTCTCCCTGCTGTTGGTGTCGCCCGTTTCGCTGGCACAGCGCGTCTCGGCGCGCGATCGCGCCGCCGCGGAGGTGCTGGAGCAGCGCATGGCCGCGGCGGAGAAGCGCTATCGCGACGGCCTGGTGCTGGTGGCCAACAGCGATCCGCGCGGGGCGACGGAGAGCGATGCCGCGCTGGAGGACATGGAAGACGTGCTGGCGGCGTGCGTGCAGCAGCGTGGCTGCCAGGTGCCGACGCTGCTGGCTACCTACAAGCGCCTGCTGAAGGGCAATGCCGATGCGCAGGGGGAGGATGGCGAAGGCGAGGGCGATGCCATCGATGCGCTGGATGACGGTACCGACCATGCGGTGCCGGCGGGCACGGGGATGCCGGAGACCGCACGCGCCGCGGCGCTGCTCAACGACCAGCGGCACGCATTCGACCGCATGGTCGAGTACAACCCGGCCGTGCAGGCCGGCATCCGTCGTTGGCTGACCGACATGCGGCCGGCGTTGATCGACAGCTACGAGAACTACCAGAACATGCGCGCCGAACTGTCCCCGGCGTGGGAGCGCAGCGGGCTGCCGGAGGCGCTGCTGTTCGGCATCATGGCCAAGGAGTCCAACGGCCGCGTGCATTCCACCTCGCGCGCCGGCGCGGCGGGGCCCATGCAGTTCATGTTCCATACCGGCGCGCGCTTCGGGCTGGGGCGCGACGCCAGCGGCTTCGACACCCGGTACGACCCGTACGCATCGGGCCAGGCCAGCGCCGCCTACATGAACGAACGCATGCGCAGCCTCAACAACAACATCGAACTGGCGCTGGCCGCCTACAACGGAGGCGAAGGCCGCGCGGCGCGGGTGTATCGCGAGAACAGTGGCCTGGGCTTCTGGGACGACGTGGTCTACAGCCAGTTCCCCGGCGAAACGCGCGACTACGTGCCGATGGTGATCGCGGCCGCGTGGCTGTTCCTGCATCCGCGCCAGTATGGGCTCGAGTTCCCGAAGGTCACTGCGCAGCCGGCGCCGCTCAAGCTGGCGCGCGACGCATCCATCTACGAACTGACCATCTGCCTGGGCAACGGCGGCACGCGCGAGGGCTACATGCGCACACTGCGCAACCTCAATCCGCGTTACCAGCCGGAGGCATGGATCCCGGCCGGCACCACGCTGAAGGCCACTGCGCGCATCGTCGGCCTCTACAGCCGGCATTGCGTGAACGGACCGCGTGCAGAGCTGGCCCGGACGCTGGTGAGCGCCGATCCGGCCGCCGCGATCCGGCGGGGCGCGCGGGCCGGCAACGTGGCCGTCGGCGACGTCACGCCGGTGGCTGGCGTTCCCACCACGGTGGCGACCGGCGAGCCGAAGCCGGCCGAGCCGAAGGCGAAACAGGTGCGCGAGTACCGCGTGGCCAAGGGCGACACGCTCGGCCGCATCTCGCAGCGCTTCCAGTGCGACCTTAAGAAGCTCGCGCAGGCAAACAAGCTCAAGGCACCGGCATACGCCGTGCGGCCCGGTCAGGAACTGAAGCTGGAAAGCTGCAGGAAGTAGCGTGCGCCGTGCGCACGACCACGCGATGCCTGCATCATGCAGTCGTGCGCGCGGCGCACGCTACGGTTCGCCAGCGTCGAAGGTATCCGTGTCGGGGGTGGCTCGCCAGTCCGGAGGATAGGTGCCCGTGCGGACGTGCCGGTCGAAACTCGAATAAGGCCACGACGCAGGTGCGTCCACATGGCCATGTTTAACGGGATTGAAGTGGATGTAGTCGATATGCCGGTACAGGTCATCCGTGTCGCGAATGAGGTGTTCCCAGTAACGTCGCTGCCATAGCCCGCTTTCGCGACGCGCGACCATCGAGCAGGTGCGTGCCATCGGCGGAAGCCCGGCTAGTTGGGATGTCCTGCGCTTGATGATCGACCAGCGTCGCGGGTAGTCCGTATCGTTTTCCGGAAGCGTCCAGATCACATGAAGGTGGTCCGGCAGGATGACCCAGGCGGGCATCGAGAACGGCAATGTTTGCCTGACCTCTCGCATCGCCGTGCCGAAGGCCGAGATCACGCGCAGGTCTGTCAGCAGGTGGCGCCGTCGTGCCGCGGCGACTGTGAAGAACCAGGTTGCGCCGGGCGTGAATACGCGTCGGAACCTCGCCATCCTTGGCCACCTATTGGAGAGAGCAGGTGGTGATGATGCGGTCCATGGAGCATCGGCGCCATTAACAATGTGCCTCGGATGCCGAGTGTGGCGTCCTTGCGCCTCAGCGCGTGGCAGAGATGCATCGTGCAGTCGTGCGCACGGCGCACGCTACGATCGTGACGGAACGCCCCACGTAGCGTGCGCTGCGCGCACGACCATGGGATGCCTGGAGGGCTCGTGCACGTGTGATGCATCGCGCGCTCGTGCGCATGGCGCACGCTACCTATCGCCGCTTGGCAAGCGCCTGTCCCAGTCGCACCGGCGACTCCGCCCTCAGCGCCGGCGACAGCGTCGCCACGCCCGGCGGCAGCAGCACGATCACCGTCGAGCCGTAGTTGAAGCGCGCCATCTCCGCGAACCGCTCCAGCGTGATGCCCTTGCCACGGTAATCCTTGCGCGTGATCGCGGTGCCGTAGGCGGGGATTTCCTCGCCGCTCCACACGGTTTCCACGCCGGAGACCAGCAGTGCGCCGACCATCACCGACACCATCGGGCCGAAGTCGGTGTCGAAGTGGCAGACCAGCCGCTCGTTGCGGGCGAACAGGCGCGGCACGTTCGCCACCGCAGCGGTGCCCACGCTGAACAGGCGGCCGGGCACATGCACGGTTTCGCGCAACGTGCCGGTCCACGGCATGTGCACGCGGTGGTAGTCGCGCGGCGACAGGTAGACGGTAGCGAACAGGCCGTTGCGGAACGGCTCCGCGGCTGCGGCGTCGCCCAGCAGTTCGGCGGCTGTGAACGATTGTCCCTTGGCCTGGAAGATGCGGCCGTCCTCGATGGCGCCGCACTGGCTGATGTGCCCGTCGGCGGGCATCAGCAGGGCGCGTGGATCGGGATCGGCCACGCGAGCCCCGGGCTTCAGTGCGCGGGTGAAGAAGGCATTGAAGCTGGGATAGGTGCGCGGATCGGATTCGGCGGCTTCGGACAGGTCGACATCGAACTTCCGTGTCACCGTGTCGATCAGCCATTGCTTGGTGCCCGGCGACGTGGAATACGCCAGCCGGCGCGCCAGCGAGGACAGGAACCGGTGGGGCAGGACATACGTCAGCGACGTCAGCAGGCTCATTTGGACGAGGCCCCGGTCAGCGCGTGCATGTCGGCGGCGATCGCCTTGGGCTGGAAGGGCGGCCGGATCAGGCCGGCGAGCTGGCCTTGGGGGTCCAGAACGGCGATCGCCGAGGAGTGATCCATGCTGTAGTCGTTCGGATTCTGGTCGTAGCCCTGGCCGGGCACCTTCATGAACACGAAGCCCAGCGACTTGGCGAAGTTCTCCAGCGTCGGGACGTCGGCCGTGGCGGCCAGCGTGTCTGGATGGAAGGCGTGCGCGTACTCGCCGATGCGGGTGGGCGTGTCGCGCGCCGGGTCCACCGACACGAACAGCACGCGCGGGCGCGTGGAATCGGGCAAGTCCTTCCACTGCGCCTGCGCCTGGGCCAGTTCGGCCAGGGTGGTGGGACAGATGTCCGGGCAGAAGGTGAAGCCGATGAACACCAGCGTCCAGTGGCCTTTCAGTTCGCCATCGGCCAGTTGGGTCCCGTCGGACTGGCGCAGCGAGAACGGCGGCAGCGGGCGCGCCTGCGGGAACAGGGTGACCGTCTGGGTGGCGGGCCACCGGGTCGCGGGCGTGACCGGGCCGAAGAATTTCTGTGCGGCCAGCAGGCCCAGGCCGGCGGCCAGCGCCAGGACGAGGATGAGGCCGATCTTCTTGTTGAACATGTGCGTGGAAGTCCCGCGATGAAGGGGCGTGGCCGTTGGACCGTGGCCGGCATGGACGGCAGGAGGAGGCCATGATACCGGGGCAGCCTCTATAATCGACGGCCCTCGCCGTTCCGGCGTCTTCCCCAGCCTTGCCATGACCGCCGACGTCGCCGCCGAACTGCACACCATCATCGACCTGATCCGCTATGGCGCCAGCCGCTTCAACGCGGCCGGGCTGACCTTCGGCCACAGCTACGACAACGCCCTGGACGAGGCCTCGCACCTGGTGCTGCATACGCTGCACCTGCCGCCGGACTTGGGCCCCGCCTACGGCCAGGCGCGCGTCACCGCACCGGAAAAGGCGCAGGTGCTGGCACTGTTCGAGCGCCGGGTGAACGAGCGCATTCCGGTGGCCTATCTGACCGGAGAGGCCTGGTTCGCCGGCCTGAGCTTCAAGAGCGACGCACGTGCGCTGGTGCCGCGCTCGCCCATCGCCGAACTGATCGAAGCCGGTTTCGAGCCCTGGCTGGGGGGGCGCGAGGTGAACCGTGCCCTCGACCTGTGCACCGGCTCGGGTTGCATCGCCATCGCCATGGGCCATTACCACCCGGACTGGCAGGTCGACGGCGTCGACATCAGCGACGATGCACTGGCGCTGGCGGCCGAGAACAAGGCCCGCCTGCATGCGGACAACGTGCAACTGGTCAAATCCGACCTGTTCGCCGGCCTGACCGGGCGCCACTACGACCTGATCGTCACCAATCCGCCCTACGTCACCAACGACGAGACCGACGCACTGCCGAAGGAATACTCCTTCGAGCCGGAGCTGGGCCTGCGCGCCGGCGACGATGGCCTGGACCTGGTGCTGAAGATCCTGCGCGATGCGCCGCTGCACCTCAGCCAGGACGGCCTGCTGATCTGCGAAGTGGGCGAGTCCGAGCATGCGCTGGTGAAACTGCTGCCCGACGTCGACTTCGCCTGGATCGAGTTCAAGGTCGGCCAGATGGGCATCTTCGCCGTCGAATGCGCCGAGCTGATCCGCCACAACGCACGCATCGCCGCGTTGGCCGCCGCTCGCAAATAGAGCGCCGGAACCGCCCTGCCGCGCCCGCAGCGGTTGCGCCTGCAACCGTCGCGGCTTGCGTTGGCGCACTGCACAATAGGGTGGCCGGTATGCGATGCTTGATGGCCCGGCACCGGTAGTTCCCATCGGCGGAGCGGCGCTTGAGCAGCAACAGTTTCGGAAAACTCCTTACGGTCACCACGTTCGGCGAATCGCACGGGCCGGCGATCGGCTGCGTGGTCGACGGCTGCCCGCCCGGGCTGGAGATCGCGCCTGAGGAGTTCCGCCACGACCTGGAGCGCCGGGCCACCGGCAAGTCGCGGCACACGTCCGCGCGGCGCGAGGCCGACGAGGTGGAGATCCTGAGCGGCGTGTACGAGGGCCGCACCACCGGCACGCCGATCGCGCTGCTGATCCGCAATACCGACCAGCGCAGCAAGGACTACGCCGACATCGCGCGGCAGTTCCGCCCCGGCCACGCCGATTACACCTACTGGCAGAAGTACGGCATCCGCGACCCGCGCGGCGGCGGCCGCTCGTCCGCACGCGAGACCACGATGCGCGTCGCGGCGGGCGTGATCGCCAAGAAGTGGCTGCGGCAGCGGTTCGGCGTGACGGTGCGCGGTTACCTGTCGCAGCTCGGGCCGATCACGCCCGACGGCTTCGACTGGAACGCGGTGGAGGACAACCCGTTCTTCTGGCCGCATGCGGCGCAGGTGCCGGCGCTGGAAACCTACATGGATGCGCTGCGCAAGTCGGGCGATTCCATCGGCGCGCGCGTCAATGTCGTCGCCGACGGCGTGCCGGCGGGCTGGGGCGAGCCGATCTACGGCAAGCTGGACGGCGACCTCGCCGCCGCGCTGATGAGCATCAACGCGGTGAAGGGGGTGGAGATCGGCGACGGTTTCGCCGCGGTCACCCAGAAGGGCACCGAGCATCGGGACCTGATGACGCCGGCCGGGTTCCTGTCCAATCATGCGGGCGGCATCCTCGGCGGCATTTCCACCGGCCAGCAGGTCACCGCCTCCATCGTCCTGAAGCCGACCTCCAGCCTGCGCCTGCCGGGCGCGACGGTGGACGTGGACGGCCATACCGTGGACGTCATCACCACCGGCCGGCACGACCCCTGCGTGGGCATCCGCGCCACGCCCATCGCCGAGGCGATGATGGCGCTGGTGCTGATGGACCAGGCGTTGCGCCATCGCGCGCAGTGCGGTGATGTCGGCGACGTGCCGCCCTACGTGCCCGGCAGCGTCGATGGCTGAGCTGCGGCCGCGCGTCTGGGTGTCGCAGCCGCTGTTCGACGACATCGTCGAACGGCTGGCGGCGCATTTCGACGTGCAGGCTATGGCTGACGTTACCGAACACAGTCCCGAGGCCATCGCCGACGCGTTGCGCGACAGCGTCGGCGCGCTGGTGACCTTGAACGAACGCATCGGCCCCCGGGAAATCGCCGGTGCGGAGCGGCTGCGCGCCATCGCCAACGTGGGCGTGGGCTACAACAACCTGGATATCGCGGCGCTGACGCAGGCCGGTATCGTCGCGACCAACACGCCGGACGTGCTGACCGAGACCACCGCCGACTTCGGTTTCGCACTGCTGATGGCGACCGCGCGCCGTATCACCGAGGCCGAACGCTGGCTGCGCGAAGGCCAGTGGCAGCAGTGGTCGTTCGGCACGCTGCTGGGCGCGGACCTGCACGGCAGCACGCTGGGCATCGTCGGCATGGGCCGGATCGGGCAGGGGATCGCCCGCCGTGCCCGCGGCTTCGGCATGCGCGTGCTGTACCACAACCGTAGCCGCCTGCCGGAGCTCGTCGAGCGTGAGTGCGGCGCGACCTATGCCGGCTTCGACGATCTGCTGGTCCAGGCCGACCACGTGATCCTGGTGCTGCCTTACTCGGCGCAGGTCCACCACCTGGTCGATGCCGCGGCGCTGGCGAAGATGAAGCCCACTGCGACGCTGGTGAACATCGCGCGGGGCGGCATCGTCGATGAAGTCGCGCTCGCCGATGCACTGTCGAACGGTCGCCTGGCTGCCGCCGGCCTGGACGTGTACGAGGGCGAGCCCGCTGTGCGTCCGGAACTGCTGGCCCTGCGCAACGTGGTGCTGACCCCGCACATCGCCAGTGCCAGCCTCGCCACGCGTCGCGCCATGGTCTCGCTGGCGGTGGACAACCTGATCGCCGCGCTGGGCGAAGGGCCGGACGCGGGCCATCCGCCGTCGCCGGTCAATCCGGATGCGCTGGCTGCCGCCTCGACCATCAACACCATCATCGCCAAACGACAGGGAGCCTGAGGCACGCCCGCAGGTTCCCCGAACACAGCCTTCCTGTCCGCTGTCTTCACTCCCTCTTCGCGAAAACCATCTTCCATGAGCAACCAGAACCGTAGCTTCACCGTCGCCATCGTGGGCGCCACCGGCGCCGTCGGCGAAACCATGCTGTCCATCCTGGCCGAACGCGACTTTCCGGTCGGCAAGCTCGTCCTGCTGGCTTCGGCGCGTTCCGCCGGCACCCAGGTCGATTTCAAGGGCCAGAAGGTCGACGTGCTCGACCTGGAAACCTTCGACCCCACCGGCGTGGACATCGCCCTGTTCTCGGCCGGCGGCAGCGTGTCGAAGGAATACGCACCGAAGTTCGCCGCCGCGGGCGCCGTGGTGATCGACAACTCCTCGACCTTCCGCTACGACGCCGACGTGCCGCTGGTGGTGTCGGAGGTCAACCCGCATGCGGCCAAGAACCGTCCGCGCGGCATCATCGCCAACCCCAACTGCTCGACCATGCAGCTGATGCCGGTGCTGGCGCCGATCCATCGTGAATACGGCATCGAGCGCATCAACGTGGCCACCTACCAGTCGGTGTCCGGCGCCGGTCGCTCCGGCCTGGAGGAACTCGGCCGCCAGACCGCGCAGCTGCTGGCCTTCCAGGACATCGAGCCGAAGAAGTTCCAGGCGCAGATCGCCTTCAACCTCATCCCGCACATCGACGAGTTCCTGGCCAACGGCTATACCAAGGAAGAGATGAAGCTGGTCTGGGAGACGCGCAAGATCCTCGAGGACGACAGCATCCAGGTGAATCCCACCGCGGTGCGCGTGCCGGTGTTCTATGGCCACTCCGAAGCGGTCAACATCGAGACGAAGAAGAAGATTTCACCGGAACAGGCCCGCGAGCTGTTGCGCGCCGCCCCCGGCGTGGAGGTCGTGGACGAGCACAAGGCAGGTGGCTATCCGACGCCGGTCACCCACGCGTCCGGCCGCGACCCGGTGTTCGTCGGCCGCATCCGCGAAGACTTCTCGCATCCGCGCGGCCTCAACCTGTGGGTGGTGGCCGACAACATCCGCAAGGGCGCTGCCCTGAATGCCGTGCAATTGGCCGAACTGGTGGCGAACGGCGGCTGAGCGGCTATAGTCGTGCCCGGGAAACATGGGGAAGGGCCGTGAAACCGAAGCACAGACCTCGGACGGCAAGACTCCGCCTGGCTGGCATGATCGGGCTGGGGCTGGCATTGCTGAGCAATGCCGCCCTCGCGCTCGGCCTGGGGGAGATCAAGGTCAAATCGCAACCCGGCCAGCCGCTGCTCGCCGAGATTCCGATCATTTCCAGCGAGCCGGGCGAGCTGGAACAGCTGCGTGCGCGTCTGGCGTCGCCCACGACGTTCGAGCGCGTCGGCTTGCCGCGCCCGCAGGGGCTGGTCAACGAACTGGACTTCAGCGTCGCGCTGGATGAAGCCGGCCGTCCGGTCGTACGCGTCACCAGCCGCACGCCGGTGGACGTGCCGGCCGTCAATTTCCTCATTGAAGTCGACTGGGGTCAGGGCCGTCTGGTACGCGAGTACTCCGCGCTGGTCAGCGCGCCAGGCACGCTGGCAGCGGCCGGTCAGCCGGTGATCGATGCGCCGGTCGCCGCGCCCACGGATACCATTGCCCGGCCTGCCCAGCCTGTCGTGGCCACCCCGCCGGAATCCGTCCCGGCCGAACGGGCACCGCTGCCCGCGCCACCTCGCGCGCCCGCGCCCCCACCTGTTGCCGCTGCGCCGGCCCCGCAGGTCGCGCCGGGCGATGCGCTGGCGCCCGTGCGGCGTGGACAGTCGCTGTCGCAGGTCGCCGCGCCGCTGGCGCGTGCGCAGGGCTACACCCTGGACCAGGCCATGGTCGCGCTGCTGCGCGCCAACCCCGAGGCCTTCATCAACGGCAACATCAACCTGCTCAGGCAGGGCGCGGTGTTGCGCGTGCCGGAATCGGCCGAAGCGCAGACCATCCGCGAAGACGAGGCCGCCGCGCTGGTACGCAGCCAGATCGCCGAGTGGCGACGCGCACGCGCGCCGATCCCGCAGCCGGCCGCGGTGGTCGAGCCCGCGCCTGCGGCGACGACCGCGCCGCAGGCGCCGCGCACCGCACCTGTGGCCGATGCGCGCCTGGAAATCGCTCCCGCGGCCGCTGGCACGTCGGGTTCTGGAACGCAGTCCGGCGTGAGTGCCGGCGGTGAGGGCGAGATGTTGGCGAACGAACAGCTGCAGCAATCGAAGGAAGACCTGGCCGCGCGGGAAGCCGAGGTGCAGGAACTGCGCTCGCAGGTGGCGGAACTGGAAAAGCTCAAGGCCCAGCAGGAGAAGCTGCTGGCCATGAAGGACAGCGACCTCGCCGCCGCGCAGCAGCGCCTGGCGCAGGGTGGTGGCAGCGAGGGCGGCGTCCCGGTCTGGGCGTGGGCGGGTTTCGGCCTGCTGTTCGTCGGGGCGCTGGCGTGGGGTTTCGCGCAGCGCCGCCAGCGCATTGCGCCAGCACCGGTGCCGCGCAACCCCGTGTTCGGCAATGCGCCGGCGGACAGCCGTGCCGCGGAACTGGCCGCCGCGATGCCGCAGGCGGCCACGCCGGAAGCGGAGCTCGCGCCCAGTCCGGTGCTCGAGCCGGCGGTCAGCGTGCCGGTCGCCGCAGCGCCCACATCATCGCCGAAGCCTGCACCCGCGACGGGCCCCACCTGGCATGCCGGCGGCGGCATGGCGCCTGCTGCTCCGGTGACATCGCCGCAGGCGCCTGCCGGTCGTGATCGACTGGAACTGGCGGTGGCCTATCTGGACCTGGGCGACGTGGCGACCGCGCGCGATCTGTTGAACGAGGTCGCTGCCGGCCACGACGCGACGGCGCGCGACGAGGCGCTGCAACTGCTGCGCGAGATCGGATGACGGGCGCGGAGTGATGTCGTGACGCGCTACGCGCTGGGCGTCGAGTACGACGGCGGCGGTTTCCTGGGATGGCAACGGCTGAGCAAGTCCGGCACGCCCGACGACACCAGCACGGTACAGGCGGCGCTGGAAGGCGCGCTGTCGTCGGTGGCCGACGCCCAGGTGGACACGATCTGCGCCGGCCGCACCGATGCCGGGGTGCATGCGCAATGCCAGGTCGTCCACTTCGACAGCGATGCCGCGCGCACGCCGCGCGGCTGGTTGCTGGGCGCCACGGCGCGCCTGCCGCCGGCGGTCTGCGTACGCTGGTGCCAGCCCGTGGCCGATGATTTCCATGCGCGGTTCTCCGCGCGCGCACGGCGCTATCGCTACACGCTGGTGAATCGGCTGGCGCGCCCGGCGCTGGAGCGCCAGTACCTGAGCTGGGAAAGGATGCCGCTGGACGCCGACGCCATGCACCGTGCCGCCCAGGTGCTGGTCGGCGAGAACGATTTCAGCGCCTTCCGCACCGTGCACTGCCAGTCGCCGCACGCGATGCGCAACCTGCACGCGATCTCCGTCGTGCGCCAGGGCGAGCGCGTGGTCGTCGAGGTGCAGGCCAATGCGTTCCTGCATCACATGGTGCGCAACATCGTCGGTTCGCTGCTGGTGGTGGGGCGCGGCGAACGGCCGGAGGGTTGGATCGGCGAACTGCTGACCGGTCGCGACCGCACCGTCGCCGGGCCGACCGCGCCGCCGGACGGCCTGGTGTTCGTCAGTCCGCTGTATCCGGCCGAATGGGGCCTGCCGTCGGAAGTGACCCTGCCTGCCGCCATCGGCTGAGCTGCCGGGTTACCCTTCCGCCATGCATACGCGCATCAAGTTCTGCGGGCTGACCCGCGCCGAGGATGTCCGCCTGGCGGTGGAACTGGGTGCGGACTACATCGGCCTGGTGTTCGCACCGCGCAGCCCGCGCCGGTTGCTGCTGGGGCAGGCGCGCATGCTGCGCGACCTGGTGCCGGAGGAAATCGGCGTGGTGGCGCTGGTGATGGACAATCCGCGGACCGAGATCGAGCAGATCGTCGAATCCCTGCAGCCGGACCTGCTGCAGTTCCACGGCGGCGAGGACGATGCATTCGCCGGTTCGTTCCAACGGCCGTTCTGGAAGGCGATCGCGATGGGTGGACAGGGCGAAAGCGCCTTCGCCAGCCTGGCGGCCTATCCGAACGCGAGCGGTTTCCTGTTCGACGGTCACGCGGCCGGCGAGCAGGGGGGCAGCGGACAGCGGTTCGACTGGCGGCAGATGCCGGCCGTCACCGACCGGCCGTGCCTGCTGGCCGGCGGCCTGTCGCCCGACAACGTCGGGCTTGCGCTGCGCACCGCGCATCCGTGGGGCGTGGACGTGTCCAGTGGCATCGAGACCGCGCCCGGCGAGAAGGATCCGGAGAAAATGCGGCGCTTCGTCGACGCGGTCCGCATCGCCGACACCCGCGACTAGTCTGCGGACAGCAGGTCGCGGCGCAGCCAGTCGGCCAGCAGGGGAATGCGCGTATCGGGATTGCCGCGCGCCGCGCACAGTGCCCAGGTTCCGCCGGTGTCGGCGAACCCCCACGGCGCGACGAGTCGGCCGCTGTCGAGGTCGGCCTGCACCAGTTCGCGCGGCGCGATGGCGACGCCCAGCCCCGCGACCGCCGCTTCCAGGAGATACGTCAGGTGATCGAAACCGGTGCCGAGGCGTGGCGCGTCCGTCAGCTGGTGCGACGCCAGCCAGCGCGGCCACGCCTGCGGCCGCGAGGCGGTGTGCAGCAGCGGTTCGTCCAGCAGCGTGCGCGGTGGCCCATCGCGCAGGACGTCGAACCGTGCGTGGCGCGGACTGAGCACCGGGCCGATCCGCTCGGGCGCCAGCGGCCAGACCTGCCATCCCGCGGGCCACGGCGCTTCGCCCAGCAGCAGGGCGGCATCCAGCCCCGCGCCCGCGAGGTCGATGCCGCCTTCCTGCGCGGACAGATGGAGGGGCAGGTCGGGCAGGTCCGCCGCCAGGCGCTCCAGGCGGGGGATCACCCAGCGCGCCAGCAGGCTGCCCGGGCAGCCCAGCACCAGCGCCGCCGCGCGTGGACCGCGCTGCAACGCGGCCCAGCCTGCCTGCAGTACACCGAATGCTTCGCCCGCACTGTCGCGCAGGCGCTGGCCGTCGCTGGTCAGGGCCAGGCCCCGCCCATCACGGACGAACAGCGGACGGCCCAGTGCATCTTCGAGCGCGCGGATATGGCGGCTGACCGCGCCGTGGGTGACGTGCAGTTCCCTGGCCGCCTGGCTGACGCTGCCCAGGCGGGCGGCGGCCTCGAAGGCACGGAGGGCATTCAGTGACGGCAGCGGTCGGGCCATCGCGTGAGCTTAACTCACGAATCAGGCCGGAATAGTCGATGTTCCCGAAGGTCGCTGTGCGATAACCTGAAGCATCGATTTCCCCGGACCCGATCATGCCGTCTGCCACCGACTTCCACGCCTATCCGGATGCCCATGGCCACTTTGGCCGCCATGGCGGACGTTTCGTCGCCGAAACGCTGATCGGGCCGCTGCAGGAGCTGGCCTCGGCGTATGACGCCGCCCGCGTCGATCCGGCCTTCATCGCCGCCTTCGACAAGGATCTCAAGCATTACGTCGGCCGGCCCAGCCCGATCTACCACGCCGAGCGCCTGAGCCGCGAAGTCGGCGGCGCGCAGATCCTGTTGAAGCGGGAGGACCTGAACCACACCGGCGCGCACAAGATCAACAACACCATCGGGCAGGCGCTGCTGGCCAGCCGGATGGGCAAGAAGCGGATCATCGCCGAGACCGGCGCGGGCCAGCACGGGGTGGCCAGCGCCACCGTCGCCACCCGGCTGGGGCTGGAATGCGTGGTCTACATGGGCGACACCGACATCGAGCGGCAGAAGATCAATGTCTACCGGATGAAGCTGCTCGGCGCGACCGTAGTGCCGGTGACCAGCGGCTCGGCCACGCTGAAGGACGCGCTGAACGAAGCCATGCGCGACTGGGTGACGAACGTGCACGACACGTTCTACATCATCGGCACCGTCGCCGGTCCGGACCCGTATCCGCGCATGGTCCGCGACTTCAACGCCGTGGTCGGCCGCGAGGCGAGGACGCAGATGCTGGCCGACTACGGCCGCCTGCCCGATGCCATCACCGCCTGCGTCGGCGGCGGCAGCAACGCGATCGGCCTGTTCCACGCCTTCCTCAACGACCCGGGCGTGCGCATCGTCGGCGCCGAGGCGGCGGGCGACGGCATCGAGACCGGCCGCCATGCGTCTTCGCTGTCGGCGGGGCGCATCGGCGTGCTGCACGGCAACCGCACCTACGTGATCTGCGACGACGACGGGCAGATCATCGAAACCCATTCCATCTCCGCCGGCCTGGATTACCCGGGCGTCGGGCCGGAGCACGCCTTCCTGAAGGACAGCGGGCGCGCGGAGTATGTCGGTATCACCGACGACGAAGCACTCGCAGCCTTCCACCGCCTGACCCGCACCGAGGGCATCCTGCCCGCGCTGGAGTCCAGCCACGCCGTCGCCCAGGCAATCAAGCTGGCGCGCGAGCTGCCCAAGGACCAGTTGGTGCTGTGCAACCTGTCCGGCCGTGGCGACAAGGACGTGCACACCATTGCCGCGCGTGAAGGCATTTCGCTCTGACACCTTGCTCCCTCCCCTTCAAGGGGAGGGCCGGGGAGGGGATGGTGTGTCTTTCCGTGAACAGGCAGGCGAATACCCCATCCCCACCCAACCCTCCCCTTGAAGCGGAGGGCTTACAAGCCCGACCTGCTGGATATTTCCGATGACCCGTTTCGAACAGAAATTCGCCACCCTCAAGGCCGCCGGCCGCAAGGCGCTGGTGCCGTTCATCACCGCCGGCGATCCCTCGTTGGAATCCACGGTCCCGGTGATGCATGCGCTGGTCGATGCCGGTGCGGATGTGATCGAACTGGGCGTGCCTTTCTCCGATCCGATGGCCGACGGACCCGTCATCCAGCGCAGCTCCGAGCGTGCGCTGGCCCGCGGCGCGGGGCTTCGCTACGTGCTGGAGGCGGTGGAGGTGTTCCGCCAGCAGGACGACACCACGCCCATCGTGCTGATGGGTTACCTGAACCCGGTGGAGATCCATGGGGCCGAGCGTTTCGCCCGTGAAGCGGTCGCGGCCGGCGTCGACGGCGTGCTGCTGGTCGACCTGCCGCCGGAAGAGGCCGAAGAGACGCGCGCGGTGTTCAACCGTGAAGGGCTGGTCCTGATCGCGCTGGCGTCGCCGACCACCTCGCCGGAACGCCTGCGGATGCTGTGCGACACCGCGCAGGGGTATCTGTACTACGTCAGTTTCGCGGGCGTGACGGGCGCGTCCGATCGCCTGGACACGACCGCGGCGGGCGAACGGCTGAAGCAGCTGCAGGCAGGCTCCCGCGTCCCCGTGGTGGCGGGCTTCGGCATCCGGGATGCCGACAGCGCCCGCGCGATGGCGACCGATGCCGATGGCGTGGTGGTCGGCAGCGCGCTGGTGGCGGCCTTGGCCGAGGCCGGTACCGACGCCGCCTCGCGCGCCTCGGCCTTCCTGGCCCCGCTGCGGGCGGCGCTGGACGCCTGAACCACCGTACGGCTGTGCATGGACGACTGAGCTAAACTGCCGCGCTCATCCATTGGGCCCCTCCCGGGGCAGGCAGCAAGACCACGCATGAGCTGGCTCAGCAAACTGATGCCGTCGGGCATCCGCACCGAAGGCAACGCAGGCAAGAGCAAACGCAGCGTCCCCGAGGGGCTGTGGGAAAAATGCGACCGCTGCGGCGCGGTGCTGTACCGGCCGGAGCTGGAGGAAAACCTGGAGGTCTGCCCGAAGTGCAGCTTCCACATGCCGATCCGTGCCCGTGCGCGCATGGCGGCGCTGTTCGATCCTGGCAGCACCCGCGAGATCGGCGCCGCGCTGGGCCCGACCGACGTGCTGAAGTTCAAGGACCAGAAGAAGTACGCCGACCGCATCAAGGCCGCGCAGAAGAGCACCGGCGAGCGCGATGCGCTGATCACCCTGCAGGGCACGCTGAAGGGCCGCGACCTGGTCGCCAGCGCCTTCGACTTCGCCTACATGGGCGGTTCGATGGGGTCGGTGGTGGGCGAGCGCTTCTCGCTGGGCGCGGAGCGCGCGCTGGAGATCGGTTCGCCGTTCGTGTGCTTCTCCGCCAGCGGCGGTGCACGCATGCAGGAAAGCCTGTTCTCGCTGATGCAGATGGCCAAGACCTCGGCCGCGCTGGGCAGGCTGCGCGAAGCCGGCCTGCCGTACATCTCGGTGATGACGCACCCCACCACCGGCGGCGTGTCGGCCAGCTTCGCGATGCTGGGCGACATCAACCTAGCCGAACCGGAGGCGCTGATCGGCTTCGCCGGCCCGCGCGTGATCGAGCAGACCGTCCGCGAGACCCTGCCGGAAGGCTTCCAGCGTTCCGAGTTCCTGCTGTCGCACGGGGCGATCGACCAGATCTGCGACCGCCGCGAGATGCGTGACCGCCTGGCCGACCTGCTGGCGTTGCTGATGAGACAGCCCAAGCCGCAGGACAGCGAACTGGTGACCGCATGAGCCGCAAATACTTCGGAACCGACGGCATCCGTGGCCGCGTCGGCACCAGCCCCATCTCCGCCGATTTCGTGCTGCGCCTGGGCAATGCCCTGGGGCGCGTGCTGTGCGAGAAGGCGGGCGGTGCGCGCCCGGTCGTGGTGATCGGCAAGGACACCCGCATCTCCGGCTACATGTTCGAAGCCGCGCTCGAGGCCGGCCTGGTGGCCGCAGGCGCCGACGTACAGCTGATGGGACCGATGCCCACGCCGGCGGTCGCGTTCCTGACACGCACGCTGGGCGCCGATGCCGGTATCGTCATCAGTGCCTCGCATAACCCGCACTACGACAACGGCATCAAGTTCTTCTCCGCCGAGGGTGAGAAGCTGGATGATGCGACGGAGCTGGCCATCGAGGCCGCGATCGACGCGCCGTTCTTCACCGCCGAGTCCGACAAGCTCGGCAAGGCGGTCCGCACGCGCGACGCGGTCGGTCGCTACATGGAATTCTGCAAGGCTAGCGTGCCGCGCCGCTTCGACCTGAAAGGGCTGAAGGTGGTGCTGGACTGCGCGCACGGCGCCACGTACCACATCGCGCCGCTGCTGTTCCGCGAACTGGGCGCCGACGTGATCACCATCGGTGCCGAGCCCAACGGCGTCAACATCAACGACGGCGTGGGTTCGATGCATGTGGAGAGCCTCGCCGCCAAGGTGCGCGAGACCGGTGCCCACCTGGGTATCGCCTTCGACGGCGACGGCGATCGGGTGCTGATGGCCGACGCCGATGGCGTACCGGTGGATGGCGACCAGCTGATCTACCTGCTGGCGCGCGACTGGCAGGCCAGCGGCCGCCTGCGCGGGCCCGTGGTCGGCACGCTGATGACCAACTACGGCCTGGAACGCGCACTCGCCAAGCTGGAAATCCCGTTCGTCCGCACCAAGGTGGGCGACCGCTACGTGCATCAGGCGTTGGTCGAAGGGAATGCGGTGCTGGGCGGCGAAGCCTCCGGACACCTGCTGTGCCTGGACCGCACCACCACGGGTGACGCCATCATCGCCGCGCTGCAGGTGCTGGAAGCCCTGCGCCGCCGCCGGCAGACGCTGCGCGACGCCCTGGACGGGTTGACCATGCTGCCGCAGAAGACCATCAACGTGAAGCTGGCCAACGGCGCCAAGCCCACCGAAGCCCCCAGCGTGCAGGCCGCGCTGATGCAGGCGCAGGCGGCGGTGTCCGGGCGCGGTCGCGCGTTCCTGCGTCCCTCCGGCACCGAGCCGGTCGTGCGTGTCACGGTCGAAGCCGATGACGACGCGCTGGTGAAGAGCACGCTGGAAACGCTCGCCGACGCCGTGCGCGCCGCCGCCGCGGCTTGAGCCGGATCAATGAACTTTCGGCGCGGCGATGGTCCCATGGCCTCCCGCGCCTTTTCCCTGTTGGAGCAGATTGCATGAGCGCCCGAATCCCCACGCTGGACATCACCCGTTTCGATACCGACCGCGATGCGTTCGTCGCAGAACTCGGTGCCGCCTATCGCGAATGGGGCTTCGCCGGCATCCGCAACCACGGCATCCCGCAGGCGCGGATCGATGCCGCGTACGACGTGTTCAAGCGTTTCTTCTCGCTGCCGGATGAGGTGAAGAAGAAGTACCACGTGCCCGGCGGCGGCGGCGCGCGCGGCTACACGCCGTTCGGCGTGGAGACCGCGAAGGACTCCAAGCACTTCGACCTGAAGGAGTTCTGGCATATCGGCCGCGAGATTCCCGAGGATTCCGAATACCGCGACGTGATGCCGCCGAACCTGTGGCCGGCCGAAGTGCCCGGCTTCCGCGAGCACGGCTACGGCCTGTACCAGGCGCTGGACCAGCTGGGTTCGCGCGTGCTGTCGGCCCTGGCCCTGCACATCGGCCTGCCGGAGGATTATTTCGCCGACAAGACCGATTCCGGCAACTCGATCCTGCGCCCGATCCACTACCCTCCGATCACCGCCGATGATATCCCCAACGTGCGCGCCGGCGCGCACGAGGACATCAACCTCATCACGCTGCTGGTGGGCGCCAGCGCCGCGGGCCTGGAAGTCCTGTCAAAGAAGGGCGAGTGGGTGCCGTTCACGTCCGATGCCGACACCATCGTGGTCAACATCGGCGACATGCTGCAGCGCCTGACCAACCACGTGTACCCGTCCACCACCCACCGCGTGACCAATCCCCCGGGCGAACAGGCACGCCAGCCGCGTTACTCGGTGCCGTTCTTCCTGCATCCGAATCCGGATTTCCTGATCGACGTGCTGCCGTCCACGGTCACGCCCGACAACCCGAAGCGCTACCCCGAGCCGATTACCGCGCAGGGTTACCTCGAAGAGCGACTGCGCGAGATCAAGCTGAAGTAGGCCGGGATTCGGCATTCGGGATTCGCAAGAGCAGGTAAAGACCGCGCGCCTTTGCCCTGACGAATCCCGAATCGCCACTCCCCAAACACGCACGTCGCGGCGGGTGCGGCCGCTACAGCGGCCGCACCCGCCGCGAATTCCTGGCCATCATCCCCATCGCCACGCGGTGCGGCAGCAGTTTCACGATGGCGTGCAGCAGCCGGTAGCGCCATCCGGGCACCACCAGCACCTGGCCGCGCTCGTTGCCGTCGATGCCGGCGCGCGCCACGTCCTCGGCCTGCAGCCACATCCCCGGCGACACCCGCATGCGGGCGCGCGTGCCGGTGACATCGTGGAATTCGGAATAGGTGAAACCCGGGCAGAGCGCGGTGACGTGGACGCCGCGGTCGGCATTCTCCAGTGCCAGTGCTTCACTGAACTTCAGCAGGAAGCTTTTGGACGGTGCATACAGGGTCTGCCCGTCGGCGGCCGGCATCAGGGCGGCGAAGGATGCGACGTTGAGGATCCGTCCCCGTCCGTCGGCGCGGATCGCGGGCAGCAGCCGCCAGGTGAGCTCGCATACAGCGGTGGTCATCACCTGCATGAACGCGGCGTGGTCGGCCCAGTCGCTGCTGCGGTAGCGTCCCGGCATGCCGTAGCCGGCGTTGTTGACGAGGATGCGGATCCGCACCCCGCGCCGATCCAGTTCCTCCACCAGGCCGGCCGGCGCAGCGGGATCGGCCAGGTCGGCGGCCACCACCTCCACCGCCACCTGTGCCCGCAGCTCCTCCGCCAGGGCGTGCAGCCGATCCGCGCGCCGGGCGGTCAGCACCAGTGGCACGCCCCGGCGCGCATACTCGCGTGCGATCCGTTCGCCGATGCCACTGGAGGCGCCGGTCACCAGCGCGTAGCCCGTAGGCGGGGCAGGGGAGGCAGAGGGCATGGATGACGCCTGTGCGGACATGGGATGGGAAAGATAGCGCGGCCGGTAGGTGCGTCGCCCAACATCGGCTAGACTGCGCGGCCCCGAACTGGACAGGAATTGGTCTTATGCGTCGCAAGCTCGTGGCCGGCAACTGGAAGCTCCATGGCACCCGTCAATTCGCCACGGCGCTGATGGACGAACTGGTCGCAGGCCTGCCGCTGGAGGGGGTCGACCTGCTGGTCCTGCCGCCGCTGCCCTATCTGGGCGAACTGATCGAGGACTACGGCGACCGTGGCGTGGCCTTCGGCGCGCAGGACGTCAGCAGCAACGAGAAGGGCGCCTATACCGGCGAAGTCTCGGCGTCGATGCTGGTCGACGTGGGTGCCCGCTATGGCCTGGTGGGCCATTCCGAGCGCCGGCAGTACCACAACGAGAGCAGCGAATTCGTGGCCCGCAAGTTCGTCGCGGCCAAGCACGCAGGCCTGATCCCGGTGCTCTGCGTGGGTGAGACCGAGCAGCAGCGCAGGGACGGGCAGACCGAGTTCCGCATCCTCAAGCAGTTGGAAGCCGTATTCGAGCTGGCGGGCCCGCAGGCCTTCGAACGTGCCGTCATCGCGTACGAGCCGGTCTGGGCCATCGGCACCGGGCTGACCGCCACCCCGGCCCAGGCGCAGGCCGTGCATGCCTTCATCCGTGGCGAAGTGGCCGCGCGCGATGCTAGAATCGCCGATTCGTTGCCCCTCCTGTACGGGGGCAGCGTCAAGCCCGACAACGCCGCGGAACTGTTCTCGCAGCCCGATGTCGATGGAGGGCTGGTGGGCGGTGCTTCGCTGGTCGCCCGGGATTTCCTGGCCATCGCGCGAGCGGCGGCCGGCCGGGGCTGACCCGGCAAGACCGGCTCCGCAGGGGGCCGACGACTCAACCGGTTGAGACTGATTCCAAATGTGGATGTTGATCCTGAATGTGGTGTACGTGCTGGTGGCCATCGCCATCATCGCGCTGGTGCTGATGCAGCGTGGTTCCGGCGCACAGGCTGGCTCCGGCTTCGGTGCGGGTGCCTCCGGTACGGTGTTCGGTGCGCGGGGCGCGTCCAACTTCCTCTCCAAGAGCACCAAGTGGCTGGCCATCGCGTTCTTCGGCATCAGCCTGTTCATGGCCTGGTATGCCACGCACAGCGCACGTCCGGCCGCGCAGCAGAACCTCGGCGTGATGTCGCAGCTGCCCGCAGCGGCCGAAGCGCCGGTGGGTGAACTGCCCAAGCCGTCGACCGTGCCGAGCACACCGATCCAGCAGGCGCCTGCCGCGCCGGCCGGCGATGCGCCCGCTGCGCCGCAGCAGGCCGCGCCTGCGTTCGAGCAGCCTCCGGTAACCCCGCCGCAAGGCGGCTGAGCCCGGATACAATGGCGGGACGCGACAGGCGTCGCGCAGGTTTCAATGCCCAGGTGGCGGAATTGGTAGACGCACTACCTTGAGGTGGTAGCGACGAAAGTCGTAGGGGTTCGAGTCCCCTCTTGGGCACCAACACCGGCGGGTCGGCGGCAACGTCATTCCCGCCACAAAAACCCGCCTTACGGCGGGTTTTTTCTTTTGCCGGCAAGCTTAAAAAGCGCGGGTAATCGTTTACTAGCTAGTTCACAAACCGTTACAATCTCGCCGATTCATCGGATGCCCGGTACGTGTTGCGGAAGGGCGCCCGCGGAAGGTGGGTCCGGGCGGTTTCGCTGCGGGCCGGTCGCGACAAGCGACGCGGCCAGGCCTGCGATGCGAGCCCGATGCATGCCGGACCGCGCCCCCGCGCGTCGGCGGATAGGACAAGAAGAGACAAGCGAGTGCTGGCCAACTACCTGCCCACCCTGTTGTTCCTGATCGTCGCCACCGGCATCGGCATCGCGCTGATGGTGGCCGGACGCTTCCTCGGTCCGCGTCGTCCCGACGCGCAGAAGCTGTCCCCGTACGAATGCGGCTTCGAGGCCTTCGAGGACGCGCGCATGAAGTTCGACGTGCGCTACTACCTGATCGCCATCCAGTTCATCGTGTTCGATCTGGAAATCATCTTCATTGTTCCGTGGACGCTGGTGTTCCAGGAGCTGGGTCCGCGTGCGCTGGTCACGATGGGCCTGTTCGTGGGCATGCTGTTCCTCGGCTTCGTTTACGTTTGGAAGAAGGGAGCGCTCGAATGGGAGTGATCCAGACCGTCGACCGTCTGATGAACAACCCGATCCCGGAAGGGCGGGTGGACGACATCCTGCGCCCCGAAGGCGACAACCCGCTGCTGGAAAAGGGCTACGTGACCACCAGCGTCGACGCGCTGATGAACTGGGCGCGCACCGGTTCGATGTGGCCGATGACGTTCGGCCTGGCCTGCTGTGCGGTGGAGATGATGCACGCCGGCACCTCGCGCCTGGACCTGGACCGTTACGGCGTGGTGTTCCGCCCGTCGCCGCGCCAGTCCGACGTGATGATCGTGGCCGGCACGCTGGTCAACAAGATGGCCCCGGCGCTGCGCAAGGTCTACGACCAGATGCCCGACCCCAAATGGGTCATCTCGATGGGCAGCTGCGCCAACGGCGGCGGCTACTACCACTACTCGTACTCGGTGGTGCGCGGCTGCGACCGCGTGGTGCCGGTGGACGTGTACGTGCCCGGTTGCCCGCCCACGGCCGAAGCGCTGGTGTACGGCATCCTGCAGTTGCAGAAGAAGATCTGGCGCACGCAGACCATCGCACGCTGATCCGTCTCTCCCCCGATCCCTTTCTAGAGCACGCCACGCCCCATGGCTGAGCAAGCTGCAAACTTCACCGACCGGTTGCGCGCGCGTTTCAGCGACGCGACGGTCAGCGTCGCCGAGCCGCGCGGCGAAATCACCCTGGAAGTGCCGTCCGCGTCCTGGCACGCCGTGGCGCTGGCCCTGCGCGACGAATTCGGCTTCGAGCAGGCCGTCGACATCAGCGGCGTGGACTACCTGGGCTACGGCAGCGCCGAGTGGGATACCGCCGACGTGTCGTCCGAGGGCTTCAGCCGTGGCGTCGAGGGCTTCGGTCCGGGCCGCTTCAACTGGGACCAGCGTCCGCGCGACGCCGCCCGCCCCAATCGCTTCGCCGTGGTGCTGCACCTGCTGTCCTACCAGCACAACCGCCGCGTGCGCGTGCGCTGCTTCGCGCCGGACGACGGCCTGCCGGTCGTCGCCTCGCTCTGCGACGTGTGGCCGGGACTGAACTGGTTCGAACGCGAGGCCTTCGACCTGTACGGCATCATCTTCGAAGGTCACCCGGACCTGCGCCGCATCCTGACCGACTACGGTTTCGTCGGCCATCCGTTCCGCAAGGACTTCCCGCTGATTGGCAACGTTGAAGTCCGCTACGACGAAGAGAAGAAGCGCGTGGTGTACGAGCCGGTCACCTCGGTCGAGCCGCGCGTCGGCGTGCCGCGCGTGATCCGCGACGACGCGCGCTACCAGACCGCCGCTGGCGAAGCCGCCGCGCGTGAGGGCAAGGCATGAGCAATCCGCAATCCGGCACTGCGTTCGCCAGCAACCCTGCCGAAGCCAAGCAGGAAATCCGCAACTACACGCTGAATTTCGGCCCGCAGCATCCGGCCGCGCATGGCGTGCTGCGCCTGATCCTGGAAATGGACGGCGAAACCATCGTCCGTGCCGACCCGCATGTGGGCCTGCTGCACCGGGGCACCGAGAAGCTGGCCGAGTCCAAGCCGTTCAACCAGTCGATCGGCTACATGGATCGCCTGGACTACGTGTCCATGATGTGCAACGAGCACGCCTACGTGCGTGCCATCGAGACCCTGCTGGGCATCGAGGCGCCGGAGCGGGCGCAGTACATCCGCACGATGTTCGACGAGATCACCCGCATCCTGAACCACCTGATGTGGGTCGGCTCCAACGCACTCGACCTGGGTGCGATGGCGGTCATGCTGTACGCCTTCCGCGAGCGCGAAGAACTGATGGACTGCTACGAAGCGGTCAGCGGCGCGCGCATGCATGCGGCGTATTACCGGCCGGGCGGCGTCTACCGCGACCTGCCGGACCGGATGCCGAAGTACAAGGAATCGCCCTGGCGCAAGGGCAAGGCGCTCAAGCAGTTCAATCAGGCGCGCGAAGGCTCGCTGCTGGACTTCCTGGAAGACTTCACCAACGAGTTCCCGAAGCGCGTCGACGAGTACGAGACGCTGCTCACCGACAACCGCATCTGGAAGCAGCGTACCGTCGGCATCGGCGTGGTCGCGCCGGAGCAGGCGCGCGCCTGGGGCATGACCGGCGCGATGCTGCGTGGTTCCGGCATCGCCTGGGACCTGCGCAAGAAGCAGCCCTACGCGAAGTACGATGCGGTGGATTTCGACATCCCCGTGGGCGTGAACGGCGACTGCTATGACCGTTATCTGGTGCGCGTGGCCGAGATGCGCCAGTCCAACCGCATCATCAAGCAGTGCGTGCAGTGGCTTAAGGCCAATCCTGGCCCGGTCATGGTGCAGAACTTCAAGGTCGCCCCTCCCAAGCGCGAGGAGATGAAGGACGACATGGAAGCGCTGATCCATCACTTCAAGCTCTTCAGCGAAGGCTACTGCGTGCCGGCCGGCGAAACCTATGCCGCGGTCGAGGCGCCGAAGGGCGAGTTCGGCTGCTATCTGGTGTCCGACGGCGCCAACAAGCCCTTCCGCGTGAAGCTGCGCGCGCCGGGCTTCGCGCACCTGTCCTCGATGGACGAGATCGTGCGCGGCCACATGCTCCCCGACGTCGTCGCGATGATCGGTACCTATGATCTTGTCTTTGGTGAGGTGGACCGATGAGGGCCACGGGTAATTTCGAAGCGGCACAGAACGTCGATCCGCTGGTGGCGCTGAGCGCCGAAACGCGCGCGCACATCGACCATTGGCTGACCAAGTTTCCGCCGGACCGCAAGCGGTCGGCGGTGCTGCAGGGCCTGCATGCCGCGCAGGAGCAGAACAATGGCTGGCTGACCGACGAACTGATCGCCGCCGTCGCCAAGTACCTTGACCTGCCGCCGGTGTGGGCCTACGAGGTCGCCAGCTTCTACTCGATGTTCGAGACCGAGAAGGTCGGCCGCAACAACGTCGCCTTCTGCACCAACATCAGCTGCTGGCTCAACGGCGCCCAGGACCTGGTCGCGCACGCCGAAAAGAAGCTGGGCTGCAAGCTGGGCGAATCCACGGCCGACGGCCGCGTGTACCTGAAGCGCGAAGAAGAGTGCGTGGCCGCGTGCTGCGGCGCGCCGGTGGTGGTCATCAACGGCCATTACCACGAGAAGCTGACGCCGGCGAAGGTCGACGAGCTGCTGGACGGGCTGGAGTAAGCACATGGCAGGCCATTCCCCAGATTCAAACAAGCATGGTTCAGAAGGCTACGGCCCGGTCGGCCCGGCTCCCAAGGAGCACCAGGCCGTCTACACCACGCTGCATTTCGACAAGCCGTGGTCGTACGAGAACTACCTGAAGACCGGCGGTTACGCCGCGCTGCGCAAGATCATCGAAGAGAAGATCCCGCCGGCCGACGTCGTCGAGATGGTCAAGCAGTCCGGCCTGCGCGGCCGCGGCGGCGCGGGTTTCCCGACCGGCCTGAAGTGGAGCTTCATGCCCAAGGGCGACATGCAGAAGTACATCCTCTGCAACTCGGACGAATCCGAGCCCGGCACCGCCAAGGACCGCGACATCCTGCGCTACAACCCGCATGCGGTGATCGAGGGCATGGCGATCGCCTGCTACGCCACCGGTTCGACCGTGGGCTACAACTACCTGCGCGGCGAGTTCCACCACGAGCCGTTCGAGCACCTGGAAGAAGCCACCGCCGAGGCCTACAAGCACGGCTGGCTGGGCAAGAACATCCTCGGTTCGGGCGTGGACATCGACCTGTACAACGCACTGGGCGCGGGTGCCTACATCTGCGGCGAAGAGACCGCGCTGATGGAGTCGCTGGAAGGAAAGAAGGGCCAGCCGCGCTTCAAGCCGCCGTTCCCGGCCAATTTCGGCCTTTACGGCAAGCCGACCACGATCAACAACACCGAGACCTACGCCTCGGTGCCCGCCATCGTGCGCAATGGCGCCGAGTGGTTCATGAACCTGGGCAAGCCGAACAACGGCGGCTGCAAGATCTTCTCGGTGTCCGGCCACGTCGCGCGTCCGGGCAACCACGAGATCCGGCTGGGCACGCCGTTCGCCGACCTGCTGGAGCTGTGCGGCGGCATGCGCGAAGGCCGCAAGCTGAAGGCCGTCATTCCGGGCGGTTCCTCGATGCCGGTGCTGCCGGGCGAGGTGATGATGGGCCTGACGATGGACTACGACGCCATCCAGAAGGCCGGTTCCGGCCTGGGGTCGGGTGCCGTCATCGTGATGGACGACACTACCTGCATGGTGCGTGCGTGCCAGCGCATCGCGCGCTTCTACTACAAGGAAAGCTGCGGCCAGTGCACGCCGTGCCGCGAAGGCACCGGCTGGATGTACCGCATGCTGACCCGCATCGCCCAGCAGAAAGCGACGCTGGACGACCTGCACATGCTGAAGGCCGCCGCCGGCCAGATCGAAGGCCACACCATCTGCGCCTTCGGCGAGGCCGCTGCATGGCCGGTGCAGGGCTTCCTGCGCCACTTCTGGAACGAATTCGAATACGCGATCGTCAACAAGCGCTTCCTGGTCGACGACCAGCGCGCCGGTACGGTCATTGAGAGCAAGGTGGCCGCATGAGTGCGCAGCCCGTCAACCCCAACCTGCCGCCGGACCACGTCACCGTCTTCATCGACGGCGTGGAGCTGGCCGCACCGAAGGGTTCGATGATCATCCAGGCGGCCGACAAGGCCGGCATCCCGATCCCGCGCTTCTGCTACCACGAGAAGCTGCCGATCGCGGCGAACTGCCGCATGTGCCTGGTGGAAGTGGAGAAGATGCCGAAGCCGGCACCGGCCTGCGCCACGCCGGTGATGGATGGCATGAAGATCGCCACGCGCAGCGACAAGGCGTTGAAATCGCAGCGCAACGTGATGGAATTCCTGCTGATCAACCATCCGCTGGACTGCCCGATCTGCGACCAGGGCGGCGAGTGCGAACTGCAGGACCTGTCGCTGGGCTATGGTCGTTCGGTCAGCCGCTTCCAGGAACGCAAGCGCGTGGTGCCGGACGAGGACATCGGTCCGCTGGTCGCCACCGAGATGACCCGCTGCATCCAGTGCACGCGGTGCGTGCGCTTCACCGCGGACGTGGCCGGCACCTACGAACTGGGCGGCATGTACCGCGGCGAGAACCTGCAGATCGGCACCTACGACGGCAAGCCGCTGACCACCGAACTTTCCGGCAATGTCATCGACGTCTGCCCGGTGGGTGCGCTGACCAACAAGGTGTTCCAGTTCCGCGCCCGTCCGTGGGAACTGATCGCGCGCGAATCCGTCGGCTTCCACGATGCGATGGGCTCCAACCTGTTCCATCACGCGCGCCGCGGCCAGGTACTGCGTACCGTCCCGCGCGAGAACGAGGCGGTCAACGAGTGCTGGCTGTCCGACCGCGACCGCTACTCGCACCAGGGCCTGTATGCCGAGGACCGCGCGGTGAAGCCGCTGCAGAAGGTCAACGGCGAGTGGCGCGAAGTGTCCTGGGCAGAAGGCCTGTCCGCCGCGGCCGAGATCCTGCGCGCGCACCGTGGCGACAGCCTCGGCGTGCTGGTGCATCCGGCCGTGTCGAACGAGGAGGGCGGCCTGCTGGCCAGGCTGGCCGAAGGCCTGGGCACCGGCAACCTGGACCACCGCATCAACAACCGCGACTTCTCCGACGGCGCCGTCGCCGAGCCGTTCGCGCTGCCGCTGGCGGAGATCGAGCAGGCCGATGTCATCGTCCTGTTCGGCACCCACATCCGCCATGAGCTGCCGCTGCTGCACCAGCGCATCCGCAAGGCCGTCCGCAAGGGCGCCAAGGTGCACGTGGTCAATCCGGTCGATTTCGACTTCGCCTTCAGCATCGCCGGCAAGCGCATCGTCGCGCCGTCGCAGCTGGCCGGCGCCCTCAATGACGCCGCGTTGCGCGATGTCGCCAAGGCCGCCAATCGTGCCGTGGTGATCGTCGGCGGCATTGCCGAGAACCATCCGCAGGCTGCCGCCCTGCGTGCCGCCGCTGGCGACTTCGCCGCCGCGACGGGCGCCTCGCTGTGCCGCATTCCGCAGGGTGCCAATGCCGTCGGCCTGGCGCGCCATGGCGTGCTGCCGAGCGGTCGCGATGTGGCCGGCATGTTCGCCGAGCCGCGCAGCGCCTACGTCATCTACGGCGTCGAGCCGGGTCTGGATTTCGCCGACACGCCGGCCGCCACCAAGGCGTTGGCATCGGCGAAGGTCGTGGCCTTCAGCCATTTCGCCTGCAGGTCCACGCGCGACGTCGCGGACGTGATCCTGCCGATCGGTGCGCTGCCCGAGGTCGAGGCTACGCTGACCAATCTCGATGGCAGGGACCAGCACACCCAGGCCTCCGGCAAGCTGCCGGGTGAGGCCCGCGAGGGCTGGAAGGTGTTGCGCGCCCTGGGTGGCGAACTGCAGCTGGCCGGCTTCGAGTTCACCGATGCGGCGGGGATGCGCGACGCAATCCGCAGCGTGAAGCCCGTCGCCATCGCGAAATCCGCAGCACCTGCAGCGAGTGGCCCGGGCCTGGAACTGGCCGTCAGCGCGGCGATCTACCGGACCGACGGTACGGTCCGCCGGGCAGAAGCGCTGCAGGCGCATCCACTGAATGTCGGCGCCCGCATCGTGTTGAACCCGGCCGACGCGCAGGCCGCCGGTGTGGCCGATGGGCAGGTCGCCAAGGTCGGCAACGGCATCGGCACCGCTGCGTTGCCGGTGGTGGTGGACGCCCGCGTCGCCGCGGGTGCCGCCTGGATCGAAAGCGGCTACGGCGCCACGGCGCCGCTGGGTGCCGGACGCGTGACGGTGGTGAGCGCATGAACGAACTCCTGATCAACGCTGTCGGTCCCTTGCGCGAGTGGTTCTTCGGGCTGGGCGACATCGGCATGGTGCTGTGGATCGTGCTGAAGATCCTGGCGATCGCCATGCCGGTGATCATCTCGGTCGCGTTCTACGTGGTCTGGGAACGCAAGCTGATCGGCTGGATGCACGTGCGCCACGGTCCGATGTACGTGGGCATGGGCATCTTCCAGGCCTTCGCCGACGTCTTCAAACTGCTGTTCAAGGAAATCATCCAGCCCAGCAGTGCGCAGAAGGCGATGTACGTGATCGCGCCGCTGATCGTGCTGGCGCCGGCGTTCGCCGCGTGGGCGGTGGTGCCGTTCGACTACCAGCTGGTCCTGTCCAACGCCAACGCCGGCCTGTTGTACCTGCTGGCGATGACCTCGCTGGGCGTGTACGGCATCATCATCGCGGGCTGGGCGTCGAACTCGAAGTACGCCTTCCTCGGCGCCATGCGCTCGGCGGCGCAGGTCGTCAGCTACGAGATCGCGATGGGCTTCGCGCTGGTGGGCGTGCTGATCGCCGCCGGCAGCCTGAACCTGACCGACATCGTCATGGCGCAGTCCGGCAACGCCGGCTTCTTCGAGTGGTTCTGGCTGCCGCTGTTCCCGCTGTTCATCGTGTACTGGGTGTCCGGCGTCGCCGAAACCAACCGCTCGCCGTTCGACGTGGTGGAAGGCGAGTCTGAGATCGTCGCCGGCCACATGGTCGAGTATTCGGGTGCGGCGTTCGCGCTGTTCTTCCTGGCCGAATACGCCAACATGATCCTGGTCAGCTTCCTGGTGTCGCTGTTCTTCCTGGGTGGCTGGCTCAGCCCGCTGCAGGGCTGGATCACCGCGGACGTGTCGCCGTGGATCAACTGGATCTGGACCGGCGGCTGGCCGTGGCTGCTGCTGAAGGTGCTGTTCTTCGCCAGCGCGTACATCTGGTTCCGCGCCAGCTTCCCGCGTTACCGCTACGACCAGATCATGCGCCTGGGCTGGAAGGTGTTCATCCCGCTCACGATCTTCTGGATCGCGGTGACGGCGTTGCTGGTGTTCTTCGGCGTGTTCGAGAAGGGTGTGTAAGACATGAGCAAGGTTGTGCACTACTTCAAGAGCCTGATGCTGCTGGAGCTGCTCCAGGGCCTGTGGCTGACGCTGAAGTACACCTTCAAGCCGAAGTACACGCTGATGTACCCGATGGAGAAGTTCCCGCAGTCGCCGCGCTTTCGCGGCCTGCACGCGCTGCGCCGGTATCCGAACGGCGAGGAGCGCTGCATCGCCTGCAAGCTGTGCGAGGCCGTGTGCCCCGCGCTGGCGATCACCATCGACTCGGCCCCGCGCGAGGACGGCACCCGCCGCACCACGCGCTACGACATCGACCTGTTCAAGTGCATCTACTGCGGCTTCTGCGAGGAAAGCTGCCCGGTGGACTCGATCGTGGAAACGCACGTGCTGGAGTACCACTTCGACAAGCGCGGGCAGAACATCGTCACCAAGCCGCAGCTGCTGGCGATCGGCGACCGGCTGGAAGCCGAGATCGCCGAGCGCCGCGCCGCCGACGCCGCCTTCCGTTGAGGTCCGAAGCATGGATTGGGTCCTGATCAGTTTCTACGCCTTCGCCACCGTCGCGGTTGTCGCCGCCGGCGCGGTGATCAGCGTGCGCAACCCGGTGCATGCCGTGCTGTGCCTCATCCTGACGTTCTTCTCGGTGGCCTGCACCTGGCTGCTGGTGGGCGCGGAGTTCCTGGGCGTGGCCCTGATCCTCGTCTATGTGGGCGCGGTGATGGTGCTGTTCCTGTTCGTGGTGATGATGCTGGACATCGACATCGTGAAGATCCGCGAGGGCTGGGTGAAGTTCCTCCCGATCGGCCTGCTGGTCGCCGTGGTGATGCTGGGCCAGATGCTGGTGCTGATCGGCATCAAGGCGCGCACGGCCACGCCGTTCCCGGACAATGCCGCATCGGCCGCCGCGGAGGTATCCAATACCGCCTGGCTGGCGCGCACGCTGTTTACCGAATTCCTGCTGCCGTTCGAGTTCGCCGCCGTCATCCTGACCGTGGCCGTCGTGGCCGCGGTGATGCTGACGCTGCGCAAGCGCACCGGCAACAAGGCGCAGGATCCGGCCGAGCAGTCGCGCGTGAAGGCGAGCGACCGCATCCGCATGGTGTCCATGCCGGCCGAGAAGCCGGTGCGTGACGTGCCGGCCAGTGCGCCGGCGGAAGGGGAGGGCAAGGCATGATTTCCGTAGGCCATCTGCTGGCGCTCGGCGCGGTGCTGTTCTGCATCAGCCTGGCCGGCATCTTCCTGAACCGGAAGAACGTCATCGTCCTGCTGATGTCGATCGAGCTGATGCTGCTGTCGGTCAACATCAACTTCGTCGCCTTCTCGCGCGAACTGGGCGACGCCGCCGGTCAGATCTTCGTGTTCTTCATCCTCACCGTGGCCGCGGCCGAGGCCGCCATCGGCCTAGCGATCCTGGTCACCCTGTTCCGCACGCGGCGCACGATCAACGTGGCCGAAGTCGATACGCTCAAAGGCTGATGCACCGATGACCGGTATGGAAGTCCTCCTCTCCAAGAACGTGCTGCTGGCCATCGTGCTGGCGCCGCTGCTGGGCTCGATCATCGCCGGCCTGTTCGGCCGCCTGGTCGGCCGCGCGGGTGCGCACACGGCCACCATCCTGGGCGTGGCGGTCAGCTGCGCGCTGTCCTGCTGGGTGCTGTACCAGCTCGTGGTGCAGGGCGCGTCGCCGTTCAACGAGAACCTGTACACGTTCTTCGAGGTCGGCAACTACACCGGCCACGTCGGCTTCATGATCGACAAGCTGACGGCGATGATGATGGTCGTGGTGACCTTCGTGTCGCTGCTGGTCCACCTGTACACGATCGGCTACATGGCCGAGGACCCGGGCTACCAGCGCTTCTTCAGCTACATCTCGCTGTTCACCTTCAGCATGCTGATGCTGGTGATGAGCAACAACTTCCTGCAGCTGTTCTTCGGCTGGGAAGCGGTCGGCCTGGTGTCGTACCTGCTGATCGGCTTCTGGTTCAAGCGGCCCACGGCGATCTTCGCCAACATGAAGGCGTTCCTGGTCAATCGCGTGGGCGACTTCGGCTTCCTGTTGGGCATCGGCTGCGTGCTGCTGATGTTCGGCACGCTGGACTACGCCACCGTGTTCGCCAACGCCACGCTGCTGGCGGGCAAGGCCGTGCCGGTGTGGAGCGGCGCCGTGTCGCTTTTCGGCCAGACCTGGCAGGTGCTGGACCAGCCGGTGATCTGGTCGATGGCCACGCTGACCTGCATCTGCCTGTTCATCGGCGCGATGGGCAAGTCGGCCCAGGTGCCGTTGCACGTGTGGCTGCCGGATTCGATGGAAGGTCCCACCCCGATCTCCGCACTGATCCACGCCGCGACCATGGTGACCGCCGGTATCTTCATGGTGGCGCGCATGTCGCCGCTGTTCGAGCTGTCGCAGACGGCCCTGGACTTCGTGCTGTTCATCGGCGCCACCACTGCGCTGTTCACCGGCCTGATCGGCATCGTGCAGAACGACATCAAGCGCGTGGTGGCGTACTCCACGCTGTCGCAGCTGGGCTACATGACGGTAGCGCTGGGCGTGTCGGCCTACTCGGCGGCCGTGTTCCACCTGATGACGCACGCCTTCTTCAAGGCGCTGCTGTTCCTCGCGGCCGGCTCGGTCATCATCGGCATGCACCACGAGCAGGACATGCGGAAGATGGGTGGTCTGCGCAAGTACATGCCCATCACCTGGATCACCAGCCTGATCGGCACGCTGGCACTGGTCGGCACCCCGTTCTTTTCCGGCTTCTACTCGAAGGACACCATCATCGAGGCGGCCAAGCACCACCAGCACGTGGCGCACGAGGTGGGCGAGAAGGTGGCCGAGATGGGCGTGATGGCCGCGCAGGGTTACCAGGGCCCGAGCGAATGGATCGCCAATTACGCTTACTGGGCGGTGCTGCTGGGCGTGTTCGTCACCAGCTTCTACAGCTTCCGTCTGCTGTACCTGACGTTCCATGGCAAGGAGCGCTTCCGCGATGCGCATGACGACCATGCCCACGGGCACGACGCGCACGACGACCATGCGCACGATGACCACGGTCATGGGCACCACGGTGCGCACGAGCCGCACGAGTCCCCGTGGGTGGTGACGGTGCCGCTGGTGCTGCTGGCGATTCCCTCCATCTTCATCGGCTTCTTCACCATCGGTCCCATGCTGTTCGGGACGGACTGGACCGGGCACCACGAGGCCACGCCGTTCTTCCTTGGCGCGATCGACTTCCTGCGCCTGGATCCGAGCACGGCCATCTCGGCGCGCGACACTGTGATGTCGTTGAAGGAAGAGTTCTGGCACGGGCCCGTTGGCTACGCGATCCACGGCATGCAGATGCCGCCGTTCTGGCTGGCGCTGGGCGGTTTCCTGTTGGCCACCTTCCTGTACCTGTTCAAGCCGGAACTGCCAGGCAAGATCCGCAACAGCTCGGTGGGCGCTTTCCTGACCAACATCCTTGACAAGAAGTACTGGGCCGACCACCTGTGGATCAACGGCTTCGCGGGCGGCGGCGTCAAGCTGGGCAAGGTGTCGCGCGCGATCGACAGCCACGTGATCGACGGCGCCGCGGTCAACGGCACGGCGAAGCTGGTCGACCTGGGCGCGCAGCTGCTGCGCAAGACCCAGTCCGGCTACCTGTACCACTACGCGTTCGCGATGATCGTCGGCCTGATCCTGCTGCTGGGCGCGGTCATCAAGTTTTGGCAGTAACGACCTGACGTGACCGCACTCCGCGGGACGTCCTGGCGAAGAACTCAACGGATACCACAACGTGTCGAACTGGCCCCTGCTTAGTGTTCTGATCTGGCTGCCCATCCTGGGTGGCGCGCTGGTGCTCGCGCTGGGCAACGCCCGCGCCGGCGCGGCCCGCTGGCTGGGCTTCGCCGTGGCGGTGCTGACCTTCGTCTTCAGCCTGGGGCTGCTGAGCGGTTTCGACTATGCGAATCCGGGCCTGCAGTTCATCGAGAGCCACGCCTGGATCCCGAGCTTCGACATCCACTACAACCTGGGCGCCGACGGTATCGCCGTCGCCCTGCTGCTGCTCAACACGCTGATCACGGTGCTGACGCTGGCCGGCGCGTGGGGGTCGGTGAACAAGCGCGTGGCCCAGTACGTGGCCGCGTTCCTGATCCTGGAAGGCCTGACCAACGGCATCTTCGCGGCCAGCGACGCGGTGCTGTTCTACGTGTTCTTCGAGGCGATGCTGATCCCGATGTTCCTGATCATCGGCGTCTGGGGCGGTCCGCGCCGCATCTATGCGTCGCTGAAGTTCTTCCTGTACACGTTCCTGGGCTCGGTGCTGATGCTGGTCGGCCTGGTGTACCTGTACATCAAGGGCGGCAGCTTCCAACTGGCCGACCTGTACGCGATGCCGCTGACCGCGAAGGAACAGACGTGGCTGTTCTTCGCCTTCCTGATCGCGTTCGCGGTGAAGATCCCGATGTTCCCGGTGCACACCTGGCTGCCGGATGCGCACGTGGAGGCCCCGACCGCGGGCTCGGTGATCCTGGCGGCGATCGCGCTGAAGATCGGCGGTTACGGCCTGCTGCGCTTCAGCCTGCCGATCGTGCCGGACGCCGGCCATGAGTGGGCCATGTTCGTCATCGTGCTGTCGCTGATCGCGGTGGTGTACGTGGGCCTGGTGGCGCTCGTGCAGGACGACATGAAGAAGCTGATCGCCTATTCGTCGGTCTCGCACATGGGCTTCGTCACGCTGGGCATCTTCATCGCCTTCAGCCTGGTGCGCGACTACGGCAACCTGGACGGCGCGCGCCTGGGTCTGCAGGGCGCGATGGTGCAGATGATCAGCCACGGTTTCATCTCCGGCGCCATGTTCACCTGCGTCGGCGTGCTCTACGACCGCATGCACACCCGCATGATCAAGGACTACGGTGGCGTCATCAACACGATGCCCTGGTTCGGCGCGTTCTTCATCCTGTTCGGCATGGCCAATTCCGGCCTGCCGGGCACCAGCGGGTTCGTCGGCGAGTTCATGGTGATCCTGGCCAGCTTCCAGCAGCATCCGCTGATCGCTTTCTTCGCCGCCATCACGCTGGTGATCGGTGCGGCCTACACGCTGTGGCTGGTGAAGCGGGTCATCCTGGGCGACGTCGCCAACGCGCACGTGGCCGAACTGAAGGACGTGTCCCTGCGCGAGGCGCTGGTGCTGGGCGGTTTCGCCGCCTGCGTGCTGGCGCTGGGCGTGTATCCCAAGCCGCTGACGGACCTGATGGAGCCGTCGATCGCGCAACTGGCGATGCAGCTCGCCAACAGCAAGCTGTAAGGAAGAACCATGACGACGCCGATGCCCATCTCCGCCGCCGACCTGCAGCCGCTGCTGCCCGAGCTGACCCTGATCGCGGGGGCGTTCGCCCTGCTGATGCTCGACCTGTTCCTGGACAACGCCCGCCGTTTCATCACCCATGCACTGGCGCTGGTCGTCATGGTCGCCGTGGTCTGGATGCTGGCCACGGGCGTGGGCGGGCAGGGCAGCGTGTTCAGTGGCATGTTCGTGCGCGACACCCTGGCCGATGTCAGCAAGGTGGTGATCGTCGCGGTCAGTGCGCTGTCGCTGGTCTATGGCTGGCCGTACCTGCGTGAGCGCAACCTGTATCCGGGCGAGGCGCCGGTGCTGGTGATGTTCGCCACCGCCGGCATGATGATGATGGTGTCCGCCGGCAGCCTGGTCATGGTCTACCTGGGCCTGGAGCTGCTGGCGCTGTGCTCGTATGCCCTGGTCGCGCTGAACCGCGACGATGGGCTGGCCACCGAGGCGGCGATGAAGTACATCGTGCTGGGCTCGCTGGCCTCGGGTCTGCTGCTGTACGGCATGTCGCTGGTGTACGGCGCGACCGGTTCGCTGCACCTGCCGGCGATCTTCGACGCCACAGGCACCGCGCTTGGCGGTGGCGGCGACCAGCGCCTGCTGCTGCTCACCGGCGTGGTGTTCATGGTGGCGGGCGTGGCGTTCAAGTTGGGCGCGGCGCCGTTCCACATGTGGCTGCCGGACGTCTACCAGGGCGCACCGACGCCGGTGACGCTGTTCATCAGCGCGGCGCCGAAGCTGGCCGCCTTCGGCATGGCGTTCCGCCTGCTGCAGGACGGCGTGGGCCCGGCCGCGGCGCAGTGGCAGTGGCTGCTGGCCGGCCTGGCCGCCGCATCGCTGGTGATCGGCAACGTCATCGCGATCGCCCAGACCAACCTCAAGCGCATGCTGGCGTATTCCACGGTGTCGCATGTCGGCTTCCTGCTGGTCGGCTTCGCCGGCGGCGGCGAAGTCGGCTACTCCGCTGCGCTGTTCTACGCGATCAGCTACGCCATCATGTCGGCGGCGGCGTTCGGCGCGATCATCGTGCTGTCGCGCCAGGGTTTCGAAGCCGACCGGATCGACGACTTCAAGGGCCTGAATGCGCGCAATCCGTGGCAGGCCGGTCTGGTGCTGTGCGTGATGGCCTCGCTGGCCGGCGTGCCGCCGTTCCTCGGCTTCTGGGCCAAGCTGGTGGTGCTGGGCGCGGCCGTCAACGGCGGTTTCCTGTGGCTGGCCATCGTCGGCGTGCTGTGCGCGGTGATCGGTGCGTTCTACTACCTGCGCGTGATCAAGGTGATGTACTTCGACGAACCCGTGGGCGAAATCCCGCCCGCACGCAAGGATCGCGTGGTGCCGCTGGTGTTCGGCGTCAACGCGCTGGCGCTGCTGGCGCTGGGCATCGCCTGGAACCCGATCATGGCGTGGTGCAAGCTGGCGTTCGCAGGCTGATCACGTTACCCGGGGAACCGCCGGTCCACCCAGGGCCGGCAACGCGCGATGAACGCGATACCCCACGCCGATAGTCCGCAAGGCTTGCAATAAATCGGCGCATTCATCATAATCTCGCCTCTGCTGCGGGGTGGAGCAGTCTGGCAGCTCGTCGGGCTCATAACCCGAAGGTCGCAGGTTCAAATCCTGCCCCCGCTACCATGTTTATCCGAGGCCGCCTTCACCAGGCGGCCGACGAAGAACCTGGGCACGCAACGACGCATGTTCCCGTCGTTGCACCGACATCCAGCGTATCGGACAAGGGGCCCATCGGGCCCCTTGTCTGTTTTCGCGACCCGTACCGCACCATCCCCGACACCGGCATCGAATCCGTGAGCGAGAAGGCCAACGACATCGCCAACCTGCTGGCACCGACCGTCCAGTCCCTGGGCGTGGAGCTGCTCGGCATCGAGTACCTGCCGGCACCCGGCGGCGCCACGCTGCGCCTGTACATCGATGTGCAGGAAGCCGAACGCGATACCCGCCACGTCAACATCGAGGACTGCGAGGCGGTGAGCCGCGAAGTGTCCGCGCAGCTCGACGTGGAAGATCCCATTTCCGGCAACTACACGCTGGAAGTCTCTTCGCCCGGCGTGGACAGGCCGCTGTTCCGGCTGGAGCATTACGCCCGCTTCGCAGGCGAGTCGGCGAAGGTGGTGATGAAATTGCCGCAGGACGGCCGTCGCCGCCTGCAGGGCACCATCGCCCGCATCGAAGGCGACCGCATCGTGTTCGTCGTGGACGGCGCCGAAATAGCGGTGGCGTTCGATAATATCGACAAGGCGCGCCTGGTCCCCGACTGGGCGGCGCTGGGCCTGGCGCCCGAAAAACCCGGATCCGGTGCCGGCCGCAAGGCCGGTGCCAAGGCTGGCGGCGCCAAGCGTGCCCCGGCCGGCAAAGCCAAGAAGAAACCCAACCAACCGGCGGCCCGCAAGCCGCGCGCGGAGTGATCAATGAGTAAGGAACTGTTGCTGGTCGTGGATGCGGTGGCCAACGAGAAGGGCGTGCCGCGCGAAGTCATCTTCGAGGCCATCGAGGCCGCGTTGGCTTCCGCCGCCAAGAAGCGCTATCTGGACCAGGACGTGCAGGTGCGCGTCGCCATCGATCCCAAGGATGGCAGTTACGAGACCTTCCGCCGCTGGGAAGTGGTGGCCGACGACGTGGTGATGGAATCGCCGGATCGCCAGATCCGCCTGATGGACGCCGAGGACGAGGCCGAAGGCGCGGAAGTGGGCGACTGGATCGAAGAGAAGATCGAGAACCCCGATTTCGGCCGTATCGCCGCCCAGGCCGCCAAGCAGGTCATCGTGCAGCGCGTCCGCGAAGCCGAACGCGCGCAGGTGGTCGATGCGTGGAAGGATCGTGTGGGCGAGCTGGTCACCGGCGTGGTCAAGCGCGCCGAGCGCGGCAACATCTACGTGGACCTGGGCGGCAACGCCGAGGCCTTCATCCCGAAGGACAAGGGCATCCCGCGCGACGTGCTGCGCGCCGGCGATCGCGTGCGCGGTTACCTGTACGACGTGCGCTACGAACCGCGCGGCCCGCAGCTGTTCATCAGCCGCGCCGCCCCGGAGTTCATGATCGAGCTGTTCAAGCTGGAAGTGCCGGAAGTGGGTCAGGGCCTGGTCGAGATCAAGGCCTGCGCGCGCGATCCGGGCGACCGCGCCAAGATCGCCGTGCTGGCCCACGACACCCGCACCGATCCCATCGGCGCCTGTATCGGCATGCGCGGCTCGCGCGTGCAGGCCGTGAGCAACGAGCTCAACGGCGAGCGCGTGGACATCGTGCTGTGGAACGACAACCCGGCCACCTTCGTCATCAACGCGATGGCCCCTGCCGAAGTGCAGTCGATCATCGTCGATGAAGAGAAGCATTCGATGGACCTGGCCGTGGCGGAGGACCGCCTGGCGCAGGCCATCGGCAAGGGCGGCCAGAACGTGCGCCTGGCCAGCCGCCTGACCGGCTGGCAGCTCAACGTCATGACCGCCGACCAGGTGCAGGCCAAGAGCGAGGCCGAACAGGCCGTCGCCCGCCAGCTGTTCATGGACAAGCTGGAAGTGGATGAGGAAATCGCCGCCATCCTGGTCGCCGAGGGCTTCAGCACGGTCGAGGAAATCGCCTACGTCCCGGTCGGCGAACTGTTGGCCGTGGAAGGCTTCGACGAGGACATCGTCGAGGAGCTCCGCTCGCGCGCCCGCGACGCCCTGCTGAACGAGGCGCTGGCCGAGGAAGAAGGCCTGGAGGACGACCATCCGGCCGAGGACCTGCTGGCGCTGGAAGGCATGGACGAGGAGACTGCATTCGCGCTGGCCTCGCACGGCGTCCGCACCAGCGAGGACCTGTCCGACCTAGCCGCCGACGAAGTGGTCGAGTTCGGTATCGAGGGCCTGGACGAGGCGCGCGCCGCCGCGCTGATCCTGGCCGCTCGCGCCGAGGAAATCGCCCGTTTGGAGCGTGGCGCATGAGCGCCACCCGGGCCCGCCCGGGACGCGGCGCATGAGCCACCCATGAACACCGCCCTGGCACCCGCAGGGCTTAGAATCCCCCCTCTCGAAAAGGGTTGCCCCTCCACCGCCAGGGGGGCGCAACAAGAAACCTAGGATCCGAATGTCGCAGCAAACCACCATCCGCAAGCTCGCTGAACTGGTCAACACGCCGGTCGAGAAACTCCTGGAGCAGCTGGCCGAGGCCGGCATGAGCTTCAGCGGTCCCGACCAGGTCGTGACCAGCATGGAAAAAGTGAAGCTGCTCGGCTTCCTCAAGCGCTCGCACGGCAAGAGCGATGCCGCGACGGATGAGGCTGCGCCCAAGAAGATCACCCTGAACCGCCGCAAGGTGCAGGAAGTGACGGTCGCCGCCGGCCGCACCAAGACCACGGTGGCCGTGGAGGTGCGCCAGAAGCGCACCTACGTGAAGCCGACCGACGCCGAGTCCGTCGCTACGAACTGGCAGAGCGAAGCCGATCCGGAGCGCGCCGAGATCCTGCGCAAGCTGGAGGAATCCCGCCAGCGCAATCTCGACGAACAGCGGCGCCTGGCCCAGGAAGACGCCAAGCGCGCCGAAGAACTCGAGCGCCGTCGGCAGGAGGAAGCCGAGGCCCGGGCCGCAGCCGAAGCGGCGCGTGCGCAGGCCGAAGCGGAGGCTGCCGCGCTGGCCGCCGGCGCCACCGCCGTGGATGGGGACGAGTCGCCCCGACCGGCCCGTGCCGCCACGCCGGGCCACCACGTGCCCAAGCAGGTGGTGCGCAAGGATCCGCCGCGTGCCGACGACCGCAACGCGGCCGCCGCCAAGCACAAGACCCGCGGTTCGCACGTGATGGTGGCCGGCGTCGAGGACGACGACAGCACCAGCCGTTTCGCCGGCCAGCTGCACCTGTCGGCCGCCGATCGCGCGCGCCGTGGTGCGTCGCGCGGCAAGTCCAAGCCCCCCCGTCGCCATGAACAGAGCCGTGGCGGTGGCGGTGCGCACGGCTTCGAACGCCCGACCGCGCCGGTCGTGCGCGAAGTGTCCATCGGCGACACCATCACCGTGGCCGACCTGGCGCAGAAGCTGGCGCTGAAGGGCGGCGACGTGGTGAAGGCGCTGTTCAAGATGGGCGTGATGGCCACCATCACCCAGACCATCGACCACGACACCGCTGTGCTGGTGACCGAGGAACTGGGCCATAAGGCGATCCGCGCCGACGCCAACGACGTGGAAAGCGAACTGCTGGCGCACGCCGAGGAACAGCAGGGCGAGAAGGTCGCGCGTCCGCCGGTGGTCACCATCATGGGCCACGTCGACCACGGCAAGACCTCGCTGCTGGATTACATTCGCCGCACCAAGATCGCCAGCGGCGAAGCCGGCGGCATCACCCAGCATATCGGCGCCTACCACGTAGAAACCCCGAAGGGCGTCATCAGCTTCCTGGATACCCCGGGCCACGCCGCGTTCACCGCGATGCGTGCCCGTGGCGCCAAGCTGACCGACATCGTGGTGCTGGTGGTGGCTGCGGACGACGGTGTCATGCCGCAGACGCGCGAAGCCATCCAGCATGCCAAGGCGGCCAAGGTGCCCCTGATCGTGGCGGTCAACAAGATCGACAAGTCCGATGCCGACCCGCTGCGCGTTAAGAACGAGCTGCTGGCCGAGGAAGTGGTCGCCGAAGACTTCGGTGGCGACACCCAGATGGTCGAGATCTCCGCCAAGACCGGTCAGGGCGTGGACAACCTGCTGGATGCCATCTCCATCCAGGCCGAACTGCTGGAGCTGAGGGCCGTGGAAGAAGGCCGCGCCAGCGGCGTGGTCATCGAGTCCTCGCTGGACAAGGGTCGCGGCCCGGTCGCCACGGTGCTGGTGCAGCAGGGCACCCTGAAGAAGGGCGATTACCTGGTGTGCGGCATCCAGTACGGCCGCGTGCGCGCGCTGTTCGACGAGACCGGCGGCCAGCCGCCGTCGGCCGGCCCGTCCATCCCCGTGCAGGTGCTCGGCCTGTCGGGCGTGCCCGAAGCCGGCGACGACTTCGTGGTGGTCGAGGACGAGCGCCTGGCCAAGGACGTGGCGCAGCAGCGTGACGCCAAGCGCCGCGAGTCGCGCCTGGTCCAGTCCGCCGGCAGCCGCATGGAAGACATCATGGCGCAGCTGGGCAAGGGCGAAGGCCAGCTCAGCCTCAACCTGATCATCAAGGCCGACGTGCAGGGCTCGGTGGAGGCGCTGCGCCATTCGCTGACCGCGCTGTCCAACGAATCGATCCGCATCAACATCATCAGCTCCGGTGTGGGCGGCATCACCGAGTCCGACGCCAACTCGGCGGTCACCTCCAAGGCCACGGTCATCGGCTTCAACGTGCGTGCCGACGCCTCCGCGCGTCGCATCATCGAAGCCAACGGGGTGGACCTGCGCTACTTCTCGATCATCTATGACGTGATCGACCAGGTGAAGCAGGTGGCATCGGGTCTGCTGGGCGTGGAGATCCGCGAAGAGATCATCGGCATCGCCGAAGTGCGCGACGTGTTCCGCAGCTCCAAGTTCGGCGCGGTCGCGGGCTGCATGGTGGTCGAGGGCACGGTCAAGCGGAACAAGCCGATCCGCGTGCTGCGCGCCAGCACGGTGGTGTTCGAGGGCGAACTGGAATCGCTGCGACGCTTCAAGGAGAACGTCGACGAAGTGCGCAACGGCACCGAGTGCGGCATCGGCGTGAAGGCCTACAACGACGTCCAGCCGGGCGACCAGATCGAGTGCTTCGAGCGCATCGAAGTGCAGCGAACCCTGTAAGGGTTCGCGTGATTCGGGAGGGGTGATTCGTGATTCGCAACAGCGGAATCACAAGTCCCCCAGTCCCGGCTCCGTTTTCTACGAATCACGAATAGCGAATCACTAATCACGTGCCCACCAAGTCGTTCCATCGCACCGACCGCGTCTCCGCCCAGCTCCGCCGCGAGCTGGGCACGCTGGTGCACGAGGCCGTGCGCGAGCACGGCCTGCCGTCGGTCAGCGTGTCCGACGTGGAGGTCACCCGCGACATGGCGCATGCCAAGGTGTTCGTCACCGCGCTCATGCCCGAACGTTCGGTGGAAGCGGTCAAGGGCCTGAAGGAACTGGCCTGGGGCCTGCGCATGGAACTGGCGCGTCGCGTGAAAATGCGGCACGTGCCGGAGCTGCACTTCCACTACGACGACTCCGTCGATCGCGGCGAACGCATCGAGAACCTGCTGCGCGACCTGCCGCCGCCGCCGGCCGACGACGAAGCCTGACAGGTCGGGCGGTAGGGCGGAGCTCGCTCCGCCGACCTTCGGGCCGGTTTCCGGGCGTCGGCGATACCAGGGGGTCGAGCAGGCTCGGCGCCACGATTTCGTCCCCACGCCCACCGACGTACCCTAGAGACCGCATGGCAGGACGCACCCACTTCCGTCGCCTCGATGGCCTGCTGCTGCTGGACAAGCCGCAGGGCATGAGCTCGAACGCCGCCCTGCAGGCGGCCCGGCGGCTGTTCCGTGCGGAGAAGGGCGGCCATACCGGCAGCCTCGATCCGCTCGCCACCGGTCTGCTGCCCCTGTGCTTCGGCGAGGCGACCAAGATCGCCGGCCTGTTGCTGGGTTCGCGAAAGGCCTACGACACCGTCGCCGTGCTCGGGACCACCACCGATACGGACGATGCCGACGGCATGCCGCTGCGCGAGCGTCCCGTGCCGCCGCTGGACAGGGCGACCGTGCAGGCAGCGCTGGCGCCGCTGCTGGGCCGCATCCGCCAGCGTGCGCCCATCTATTCGGCCCTCAAGCAAGGGGGGGAGCCGCTGTACGCCAAGGCGCGCCGGGGCGAAGCCATCGAAGCGCCCGAGCGCGAGGTAGAGGTCCACGCGATCGACCTCCTCGACATCGCGCCCGGTCGCATCGCCCTGCGTGTGGAGTGCGGCTCCGGCACCTACGTGCGCAGCCTGGTTCGTGACCTGGGCGAGACGTTGGGCTGCGGTGCCCATGTCGGGGTGCTGCGCCGGCTTTGGGTGGAGCCGTTCAGGGAACCCCGCATGTTCACCCTGGAAGCGTTGCAGGCTCTGGCTCGTGAAAGGGGCGAGGCGGCCCTGGACGCCTGCCTGCTGCCCATCGAGGCCGGCCTGGTGGGGTTCCCCCGCGTCGACGTGGATGCCGAAGACGCCCGCCGGCTCGGGCAGGGCCAGCGCCTGCGCGGGCAGCCGCCCAGCGACGGACCCGTGGCCGTGCATGGCCCGGATGGCCGCGTGCTGGGGCTGGCGACGGTCGATCCGGCTGGCGTGCTGGCGCCGCAGCGGCTGTTCACCTGGACCGCGCAGGCGGCCATCCCGGCGGCCGGCAGCCAATAAAACCTTGTTTCAAAAGGGTCTGGCGGCTACACTACGCCGCCGGTTTCATACCGGCCTCTGCACCATTCCCCAGCTTCATCAACGGCGAACCAGGCGGTGCGCGCGGAGGACAGCCCGCGTTCCTGCAGGTCACGCATCCAACGAGAGAACACCATGTCCGTCGATACCCAGAAAGTGATTGCCGACAACGCCCGCGGCGCCAACGACACCGGCTCCCCGGAAGTCCAGGTCGCTCTGCTGACCGCCCGCATCGAGCACCTCAGCGGCCACTTCAAGACCCACAAGAAGGACCACCACAGCCGTCGTGGCCTGCTGCAGCTGGTCAACCGCCGCCGCAGCCTGCTGGACTACCTGAAGCGCAAAGACAACGAGCGCTACAAGGCCCTGATCGAAAAGCTCGGTCTGCGCCGCTGATGCAAGACCCCGCCGCGGCGCAGAGATGCGCCGCGGTTTGCATTTCAGGGAACGGAATGCGCTGTACCCGCGGGCCGCACCGGGCCCGCACACGCTGAAGCACCGGCCGGCACCCCCGGCCACCCGCGCGCGGCAAGGGTCGCGCCCGGTCCAACCCGAACAAGGCATCCCCAAGGAAACCACGTGGCAAAGATCACCAAAACCTTCCAGTACGGCAAGCACACCGTCACCCTGGAGACCGGCGAAATCGCACGCCAGGCCAGCGGCGCCGTCATCGTCAACGTCGACGACACCGTACTGCTGGTCACCGCCGTCGCCGCCAAGAGCGCGCGCGAAGGGCAGGACTTCTTCCCGCTGACCGTCGATTACGTCGAGAAGTTCTATGCCGGCGGCCGCATCCCCGGCGGCTTCTTCAAGCGCGAAGGCCGTCCGACCGAGAAGGAAACGCTGATCTCGCGCCTGATCGACCGGCCGATCCGCCCGCTGTTCCCAGAGGACTACAAGAACGAAGTGCAGATCATCGCCCAGGTGATCTCGCTCAACCCGGAAGTGGACGGCGACATCCCGGCCCTGATCGGCGCGTCCGCCGCGCTGTCGCTGGCCGGCACCCCGTTCCAGGGTCCGATCGGCGCCGCCAAGGTCGGCTACAAGGACGGCCAGTACATCCTCAACCCGACCGCCACCGAGCTGAAGGAATCGCAGCTTGAGCTCGTGGTCGCCGGCACCAGCGGCGCCGTGCTGATGGTCGAATCCGAAGCCGCGCTGCTGTCGGAAGACGTGATGCTGGGCGCCGTGACCTTCGGTCACCGCGAGATGCAGAAGGTCATCAACGCCATCAACGAGCTGACCGTCGAAGCCGGCACCAAGCCGTCCGACTGGGTCGCCCCGGCCAAGAACACCGCCCTGATCGCCGCGCTGAAGGAAGCCGTCGGTGGCCAGCTGGTGGAAGCCTTCAAGATCCACGACAAGCTGCAGCGCCGCGACGCCATCGCCGCCATCAAGAAGGACGTGACCGAGCAGCTGGCCGGCCGCATGGAATCCGAAGGCTGGGACAAGGCCGAACTGTCGAAGGAGTTCGGTGAACTGGAATACCGCACGATGCGCGATTCCGTGCTGGACACCAAGGTCCGCATCGACGGTCGCGCGCTGGACACCGTGCGACCGATCGCCGTGAAGGCCGGCGTGCTGCCGCGTACCCACGGCTCGGCGCTGTTCACCCGTGGCGAGACGCAGGCCATCGTGGTCACCACGCTGGGCACCGCGCGCGACGGCCAGATCATCGACGCCGTCAGCGGCGAGTACAAGGAACACTTCCTGTTCCATTACAACTTCCCTCCGTTCTCGGTGGGCGAGTGCGGCCGTTTCGGCGCGCCCAAGCGCCGCGAGATCGGCCACGGCCGCCTGGCCAAGCGCGGCGTGCTGGCGGTGATGCCGACGATGGAAGAGTTCCCGTACACCATCCGCGTGGTCTCGGAAATCACCGAGTCCAACGGTTCCTCCTCGATGGCTTCGGTCTGCGGCAGCTCGCTGGCGCTGATGGATGCCGGCGTGCCGGTCAAGGCGCCGGTCGCGGGCATCGCGATGGGCCTGGTGAAGGAAGGCGACCGTTACGTCGTGCTGAGCGACATCCTGGGTGACGAAGACCACCTGGGCGACATGGACTTCAAGGTGGCCGGTTCCGCCGAGGGCATCTCCGCCCTGCAGATGGACATCAAGATCGACGGCATTACCGAGGAGATCATGCGGGCCGCGCTGGCGCAGGCCAAGCAGGGCCGCCTGCATATCCTCGGCGAGATGTCGAAGGCGCTCACCACGCCGCGCGCCGAGCTGTCCGAGTTCGCGCCGCGCCTGATCACCATGAAGATCCACCCCGACAAGATCCGCGAAGTGATCGGCAAGGGCGGTTCGGTGATCCAGGCCATCACCAAGGAAACCGGCACGCAGATCGACATCCAGGACGACGGCACCATCACCATCGCCTCGGTCAACGGCGCCGCCGGCCAGGCCGCCAAGGCCCGCATCGAGCAGATCACGTCCGACGTGGAGCCGGGCCGCATCTACGAAGGCAAGGTCGCCAAGATCATGGACTTCGGTGCGTTCGTCACCATCCTGCCGGGCAAGGACGGTCTGGTGCACGTGTCGCAAATCTCCAACGACCGCGTAGAGAAGGTCAGCGACGCTCTGAAGGAAGGCGACGTGGTCAAGGTCAAGGTGCTGGAAGTCGACAAGCAGGGCCGCATCCGTCTGTCGATCAAGGCCGTGGAAGAAGGCGAGGGCGTGTCGGCCGAGTAAGCCGCATGACATCGCGAGGCGATACGGAAAGGCGGGCTTCGGCCCGCTTTTTCTATGGCCACATGGGCGTGTCCGGCGGGCGTTGGCAACCCAGCCAGCGCGGTGCTGAAGGATCCGTTAGGTCCATGACGCCGAAAGCGTAGGTAGACAGCAGAACACGTCCGCGCCGCCGTTCGATCGCCAGCGGCTGCGAAAGATCGCCGAGTCGATGCGTCAACGTGGAAGATACCGGGCCGACCTGCAGTTCGTAGACATCACCCGCAAGACTGCTCATGTGGGCGACGCCCGAAGTCACCAGGAAGCGGTTGCCACCCAGGTGCAGCAAAGGGCCGAAAGGCTCATGTCCGATGATCTCGGGCGGCTGTCCATTGCGCAGCACCGCCAGGTAGCCGCCGAATTCGCCGTGGAAGAACGAAGCGACAATGGTGTCGTCGTACTCGACGGCGTGACTGATATCAGTCTGCAAGCGTTGCGACGCTCTCCGCAGTAACTTGTAATTCTGTGTCGATTCGACGATCACGGCGCTGAGACGTTGAGGCTTGGTGCGGCAGGTCGAGTTTCTGACGGCTCGATAGCGGTCGCGTGAGGAGATGCCGGCATCGGACATCACCCGTGCCGCGGGAAACCAGTGGGATGCCATCGCACGGTCGATCTCGGCCGAAAGCATGCCCGCCCTGCGCAGGGTCAAGGCGGCCTGCGTAGCTAAACTGGGATCGGGACTGGAAAGAAGAGCCTGGATGCTTGCGCGCTCCTTCAGGTATCGCGATCCGAAGTCGGACAACAGGTGCAGCGCCATGGAAGCCTCGCGCGAATCCTCGCCCGACAGTCGGCGCAGCAGCAGGTCATGCAGGGGCCCCGATTCGGGAAATGTCGAAGAAAGATGAAGCGGCAGCGTCTCGAGGGAGGCACGTTGTGCATCCATCTCGCTCGTGATCAGCTGCCAATCCGTGGTGTTGGGCGGTGCGGCCAGAGAGACAGCAACCCGTATCGCATCCCGACGTTCGCTTGCCGTGCCGTGCTGAAGAAGCTTTTTCAGCATGGCCGCCGTCGAGGGTGTCATCATGTAGTCGCCATGTCGCCACAACTGGTACGACATCAGCAGGCCCGCTTCCAGTCGCGCCGTGTCGGATTCGCGCTCGTCGTCGATGAGCTGGGCGATGGGAACAACGACTTCCTGTCCGTCGGGTGCGCTTCCACCCTGCGTCGACGGGGAGCGCATTGCTCTGACCCTCACGCTGGAGAGAATCGCCGAGGCCTGCATCGGATCCAGGCGTGCGCAGGCCGGCCGGCAGCGAAGCCGCTGTTCCACCGCGCTGACGGCGCGCAAGCCGAACCTGCCGGCCAGGCCGGCATAAGCGTAGTTTCTTGGCGGCGACCGATCGACCAATCGCAAGGTGTGGTCCAGCGACGGCAGCAAGTCCTGCGGCGTGCGATGAAGGCGGGCCGCCTCGGGACCGCGTTCCAGGCTCGCTGCGACCACACGGTGGATAGCAGGGTCGTCATCCAGGTCGGCAACGTTCACCAGCCATGCGCCGAGGTCCCTGTCCTGGTAGTTGGAGCTCAGCAGTAGCTTGATCGCCAGCCTGCGGGAAGCGGCTGGGTTTGCCTGCAACCACTCGCGCGCCGGTTGGTCATAGTGCCGACGCCACTCGTCCAGGCATTGCGCGGCCGTGCGACACGCCATGACCGCTTTCCCGCCATCGCATCCGGCCACGATCAGCGCCAGCAGGGATGCCGCGAAGAACCTGGCTGATCTCCTCATACAATCCCCCGCGGAAATACGTCGCCGCCAGCATACCGGCTGACCCTGATCGGGACACACCGTCCCCGACGGTGCGACATCCTGCCGCATTTCATCGCCGATAATGGCGCGCATGGAATCCACGAAGACCCAAGCCGCTGCGTCCGCATCCCTTTGTTCCGGCCGCGGGCTGGTGCTGCTCGGCATCGTGCTGTCCGCCTTCAACCTGCGCACCGCGGTGACCTCGCTCACGCCGCTGCTCGATACGCTGGGCGATACATTCGGTTTCGGCGCGACCATGACGGGCGTGTTCGGCATGCTGCCGACGGCGGCGTTCGCGCTGTTCGGGGTCACTACGCCGGCGTTGGCGCACCGCATGGGCCTGGAGCGGACCGCGCTGCTGGCGATGTTGCTGGCCATGCTGGGCCTGCTGCTGCGCAGTGCGGCGGGCGATACGACGGCGCTGGTGGCGGCCTCGCTCACCGCGCTGGCGGGCATGGGCATCGGCAACATCGTGCTGCCGCCGCTGGTGAAGCGCTACTTCGCCGATCGCGTGGGCACGGTCAGCACGTTTTACATCACCGTGCTGCAGGCGGGCACCATCCTGCCGGCGCTGGTCGCGGTGCCGGTGATGGAAGCCGCGGGCTGGCGCATCTCGCTGGGACTGTGGGCGGTGTTCGCCGCAGCGTCGGCAGTGCCGTGGTGCCTGGTGCTGTGGCAGGAACGCAGCAAGGCCTCGCCCCTGGCGCGCGTGCACGATGCCGCCGTCACCGTCGACGACGAAGCGCCCGAACTGGCCGCGCCTCGTCCTGCCGGCCGCGCGTGGCGTTCGCCGGTGGCCTGGGGCATGGCGCTTATGTTCGGCATGACCTCGCTGGTGACGTACTCGATGTTCACCTGGTTGCCGAAGCTGCTGGTCGAAGCCGGCGGTACGCCCGCTCTGGGCGGCACGATGGTGGCGCTGTTCTCCGCGCTGGGTCTGGTGGCCTCGCTCACGATGCCGTTGATCGCGGTGCGCATGCGCAACCCCTTCATCGTGGTGGTGGTCTGCGCCGGCTTCTATGCCACCGCGTTCGCGGGCCTGCTGCTCGCGCCGATGGCGGCGCCCGCGCTGTGGGTGGCCTTGCTGGGCATGGGACCCAGCACGTTCCCCTTGGCGCTGACCCTGATCAACCTGCGCACGCGCACGCCGGAAGGTTCCGCCGCGCTGTCCGGCTTCATGCAGGGCGTGGGCTACACGCTGTCCTGCGCAGGGCCGCTGGCGTTCGGCCTGCTGCACGAACACACGCATGGCTGGACGCTGCCGATGGCGTTCCTGGCGGCCTGCGTCGGTGTGCTGCTGGTGGGTGGCTACCTGGCCTGCCGGCCGCGGTATCTGGAAGACACTTGGCACGCGTGAGTAGGATGGGTTGAGCCGCAGGCGATACCCATCATCGTGGCCTCAAAGTGCTCCTCGATGGGTATCGCTGCGCTCCACCCATCCTACACGCTGCGGTATGCGGAGCTGGCTCGGCCCCCGCGGCCCCCCCATCGCTGGTTCACAGGAAGTCATAACGACTTCCGGCAGGGGCTTGCCGGTCGGGGCGGTGCTATCTAGTCGGATTCCTGACACCGCTGGGGAGCACCGCATGACCACCCGTCGTGACCTGTTCAAGCTGGGCGCGCTGGCCGCCGCCGCGGCCGCGCTGCCGTCGTTCGCCACCGCCGCTGGCGAAGCCAAGCCCGTGGGCAAGGCGGCCAAGCCGCTGAATATCCTGATCCTCGGCGGCACCGGCTTCACCGGTCCGTTCCAGGTCGAGTACGCGCTCAAGCGCGGGCACAAGGTCACCCTGTTCAACCGCGGCAAGCGCCCGTCGCCGGAGTGGCCGGCCGCGGTCGAGCAGTTGCACGGCGACCGCAACACCGGCGATCTCGCCGCGCTGAAAGGCCGCACGTGGGACGTCTGCATCGACAACCCCACCAGCCTGCCGTTCTGGGTGCGCGATGCCGGCCAGGTGCTGAAGGGCAACGTGGGCCATTACCTCTTCATCTCCACCATCTCGGTGTATGCCGACGGCAGCAAGCCGGGCATCAACGAGAACTCGCCGCTGGCGCAGTACAAGGGCAAGGATGCGATGGCCGAAACGCAGCAGACCCTGCGTGCCGACATCGAGAACCTCTACGGTCCGCTGAAGGCGCTGAGCGAAGCCGAAGCGCACAAGCAGTTCGGCAAGAACGTCGCCATCGTGCGCCCGGGCTACATCGTCGGCCCGCGCGACGAGACCGACCGCTTCACCTACTGGCCGCACCGCGTTGCGCAGGGCGGCGAGATCCTGGTGCCGGGCGATGGCAACGATCCCATCCAGATCATCGATGGTCGCGACCTGGGCGAATGGATGATCCGCCTGGCCGAGGCCGGCACCACCGGCACCTTCAACGCCTGTGGTCCGGATTACCCGCTGTCGATGGACGCCATGCTGTACGGCTGCCAGGCGGTCACCGGCGGCGGCATGACGCTGACTCACGTGTCGCCGGCGTTCCTGGACGAGCAGCAGGTCGGCCTGCCGATCTGGGTGCCGTCCAAGGACAACCCGTATGCCGGCTATGGCGCAGTCAGCAACGAACGCGCGATCGCGGCCGGACTGACCTTCCGCCCGCTGGCGACCACCGTGCAGGACCTGCTGGCCTGGTTCCACAGCCTGCCCGCCGAACGCCAGGCCAAACTGGGCGCCGGCATCACTCGCGAGAAGGAAGCCGAGCTGCTGAAGGCGTGGCACGCGCGGAAGGGTTAAGCGCGCCACCTTTGCCAGCGTGACCCGGCATGCCGCGGCGCGGCTTGCCGGTACGCCCGCGTTTGGCCACACTCGCCGCGTCCAGGAAGGCGCGCGGCATTAGGGGTAATGCCGTTCCACCCCCTGGATCGCGCGACGCGCATGCGTCGCTTATTCCATTCAGGGGGATTTCGATGAAGAAGGTTTGGTGTGCGGCCGCCTGCGCGGCCATCGTCTCGTTGCCTGCCCATGCGGCCAAGCCGGAGGTGCCGGCGATGCCGATTGCCGAACGACTGCCGGTCGAGATCGTACTGGCGCAGCAGGAGTTGGCCATCGATGTGCCCGCCACCGGTGCCGCTACTGGTGCGGCGGTCGGAGGTCTGTTGGGCGCCCTGATCGGGACCGCGATAGACAAGGCCGCCGTGTCGAACGGCGAAGAGCGCGCGGCCGAGCTGCGCAACCAGTTGGTCGATTATCCATTCAACCAGCGAATGGAAGCCGCGCTGCGCGAGAAGCTGCCGTCCGAGGGCTTGTCCCCGCAACCGCAGATCAGCGTGTGCAACGCACCGGCCGCGAGCGGTGCCCAGTTTCTCGCCATCGGTTGCAGCGTGGCCCCGGCCACCGGCGTGCTGGTGATCGTGCCGCGTTATGCCATCGACGCCAAGTTCGAGAATCTGGTGGTACAGGTGAATGCGCACCTCATCGATCGCGAAACCAAGTCCAACGGCAAGCCGAAGGTACGCAACCGGTTGACCTACGCTTACCACTTCAACTTCCCGATCGATCAGGTCGACGGCGAGAAGCCGGAGCAGACCGCCGTGCGCTGGTCGGCGCTGGGAAGCGCGCCGTTGGCGATGCTGCTCGATACCGGCGTGGCCCAGGTGACGGACATGATCGTCTACGATTTCTCCGCAGAAGGGCGCGCGGAGCGGGCGGTCCCCAAGCGTGGCTCCACCGCCTTCAATGGACGCATGTTCAACGGGCAACAGGTGCGCACCGGCAAGGACTGGGTGTGGAGCCGCATGGGCAAGCATTCCGGTGGTGCACTTCATGGCTACTACCCCGTGTCGCCAGATGCGGTGCGCGCGTCGGTGACTGCCGCTGCCTCGCCCGTGCCCGTGGACGCCGTCTCCGTGGCAGACGCCGGCGCTGCGCCGGTATCGACGACGGAGGCACCTGCCGCAGACGTGGTCGAGGCGCCGCCTCCGCAGGCAGAGGCCGCAGATACCCCGCAGGCGGGCACGCCATGAGGCAAGGTGCCGCGCTTGCGCTGACGATCGCCTTCGCCGTAGGCGGGTGCGTCAGTGTCACCGAGAAGACCACGCTGCAGCCGCAACGGCTGACTGCTGTGCAAGGTGCCGCCACGCCGCTACGCTGTCCTGCGACGCTGGTGGAGGTGCAGGATGCGCGGCCCGCCGGCGAGTCGGCGGGCATGTTCGGCAATCGCGAACTTCGTTTCGAAGGTGCCGCCACGCTGATCAAGGATCAGTTGCTCGCCTCCGGCTTGACGGAGGCAAGACGCGCGGGCGCCATGGACGTCTTGGTCCGGTTGAAGCGTCTGTACATGAGCCAGCAGCACGGCATCAATACACCGGTCGTGGTGCTGGAGGTGACGGTGGACCGGATGGCGCCTGTCCTGATCCGCCCTCGTGCACCCTCTGTCAACTGGTGGGGCAGCGAGCAGGAGCTTTACGACGACTTGGGCGCGGCCCTGACATTGGCGAATCGCGAGGTGATCGCAGGCCTGAACACGCGCTGCGCCACGTCGTACGTTCCCGCGCGCTAGCGCGGGGACGCGTGGAGGAGGTGGCGCGCCTCAACGCTCCCGTCGCACCAGCATGCGGTCGACCGGGCCACGACGCTGCCAGTCGGGCACGACACGTTCGGTGGCTGTGTTGTCGGCCGCGGTCGTGGTGCCTGTACCGGGTGCCACCAGCGATGGGATCGACGCCGCGATGGCGGCCCCCTCCAGCTTCGGTGCCAGGTCGGTGCCCTGCACGATGCCCAGCGGGGCGTAGCCGGTGTAGCCGGGGAAGACCTGGCTGAGGTTGGCGTTGCCCATGCGGCGGATCAGGATTTCCGACATCACGCGGCGGTAGTCGGTGGTCACCGGCACGTCGCCGAACGTGGGCGAGAGCGTTTCCGGATTCAGGCCCGGCCAGCTGCCGTAGAAGCGGCGGCCGTTGACCGCGCCGCCGAGCACGAGCAGCGGGTTGCCGTAGCCGTGGTCGGTGCCGCCATTGGCGTTGGCGCGGACGCGGCGGCCGAATTCGGACTGCACCACCACCGTCACCCGCGCCATCTCGCCGCTGCCGTTGAGTTCGGCGTAGAACGCGGCCAGCGCGGCGGAAAGCTCGTTGATCTTGTTCTGGTAGTAGTGGTAACCGCTGCCCGCGGTGCCCTGGCCTTCATGCGTATCCCAGCCGCCTAGGTCGAGCGTGGCGTAGCGCAGGCCCAGGTCGAAGCGGATGGACTGCGCGATGGTCCACAGCTGCTGGGCGAAGGTGCCGGTCGGCCAACTGGCCGGCAGGCTGGCGTAGCCCTGCTGGCCGATCAGGCGCAGCGCGCCATCGGCGCGGCGGCCCGTGATCTCCATGCCGGTCTGGCCATTCCATAGCGACGCCACGGTCTCGGCCACGCCGCGCAGCCCGGCGGGCGAATCCGAGCGCGTGCGCTGCCAGCTCCATGCGGTGGTGTTGAGCGAGAAGTCCGACGGGCTGCTCATCGTCAGCGCGTCCACCGCGCCCATCAGGCCCGCCGGCTGCGTGCCGCTGACGCCCAACGCGGGCAGGGTACCGGTGCCGCCCGGACGGGTCTCCCACGCGCGTGTCATCCAGCCGGTCGGCGAGCCATATTTCCCTGGCGTGCCCAGGTCGATGTACAGCTGCGCGTCGAAGTGGCTGCGCGTCACCGTGGTGGCCATGCCGCAGGCGTGCACGATGGCCAGCTTGCCGTCGTTCCACAGGTCGCGCAGGCCGCCGGCAGAGGGATGCAGTCCGAAGCCCGTGTCCGCACCGTTCGCCAACAGCAGCGGCAATGCCCCGTAGGCACCGCTGGTGGCGATCTGCAGGCTGGGTCGCGCCTCTTCGTAGAAGCCACGGTCCGCGCCGCCGGTGGGTACCACCAGGTTCAGGCCATCCAGGCCACCGCGCAGGAACAGGTGCACGACGGTGTCGTAGCTGTTCACTGCCGCGTCGACGGGATCGGCGAACATCAGCGTGCCGCCGATGGCGCCGACAATGGCGGCGCTGCCGCAGCCTTTGACGAATTCGCGTCGGGTCAGTTTGAAATCGCGCATGGCGGGCCCTCAGCGGCTCATGAATTCGGGAGTCATCAGGATCAGCGCCACCAGGCTGCGCAGGCGCTCGTGGTTGTAGTGCCGCTTCAGGTCGCTGCCCTGCCACGTATTGGTGTCGGTGATGACGTAGGTGTTGGGGTCGCCGTTCTGGGCCATGAACGCCACCAGCGCCTGCTTGCGCGCGGCTTCCGGCTGGTAGCCCAGCAGGCGCGTGCACCACCAGGTCACCAGGTTGTTGGCTGTCCAGTTGGCGACGGGGACGTTGGCGCGCGAGGTGTCGACGATCGGATGCAGCGGTACCTCACCGTCCTTGGTCTCGGTCAGCCAGCCCAGCACGCGCCAGGTCATCGCGAACGAGTTGGAGCCCGACCACGCCAGGCCCGTGTCCGGATATCCGTTCGGGGCGGGCCAGTTGTACGGCGCATGGCCGGTGAAGCCGTACAGCCACATGAAGTCGTTGCTGCGGCCGTGGTCCAGCCGGATCGTCCAGTCGCCGCCCAGCGTGCGCATCGCGGCCACCGCGGCATCGAAGGGGCGGCGGTTCTTCTGGCCGAAGCTGTTGATGAAATCATCGGAATTCAGGATGTGGCGCATCACCCGTTCGATCTGGTCCGGCGCCTGCCAGTTCGCACGGAAGATCGCCGCGGCGCTGTCGATCAGCGCCTGCTTCGGCGTATCGCTGATGAAGCGGCGGATCAGCTTCTTGCAGATGAACTTGGCCACGCGCGGGTGGCTGGCCAGGCGGTCCAGCACATCGCGGCCGTCTTTCAGCGCGGGCTGCTCGGGATAGATCAGCATGCCGAGCAGGAACTTCGGGCCGGCGTCATGCCATGACTGCCGGTAGACGAACGTGCCATCGTTCTCGCTGGGGAACTGCCAGTGCCCGTTCTTCGCCGACCAGCCGGTGAAGGCGGCCGAGGTCTCGTACACGTCGATGTCGGTATACCCGATGGGATACGCCGGGTCCTCGGGACAGGGCGGCACCTGGAACGGGTCCATGAAGCCCAGATAGTTCTCCGCGCCGAAGGTGTGCAACTCCAGCAATTCGCGGGCGAAGTTCTCGTTCGGGCCCGAGCGCGAGTTGCTGATGTTGTCCAGGTAGTACAGCATCGCCGTGCTCTGGGCCACGCCTTCCAGCATCGTGCGGAAGTTGCCCTTGGCGTTGGCGCGGATCACGTCGCGGTCGTAGTGCACGAACACCGGGCCGACGCTGAAATCCGTGCCGAGCACATTGAAATGGTCGTGCCAGAAGTTCACCAGCACCTCGCGCAGCTGGCGGCGCGAGTACACGGCACGCACGAACGCCGCGCGCTGCACCTCGTTGGCCGGACGCATGCGGATGCTGTACTCCGGGTCGGGCACCACGTGGTCGGCCCACAACTGGGCCAGCGACTTGTTGAGCGTGGTGTAGCCGCCGGCGGTCAGGCGGTTGGTGACGGCGCTGTCGTCGATGGCCTCCCAGTTGAGCTGCCAGTCCACGTAATTGGCCAGGCGCTGGCGGTCGGTGCTGCCCAGCGCGTTGAACTCGGCGAGGGTGGTGGCGGTGGCGCCGTAGCTGAGGTTGTTCAGCGCCTGCACCGCGAACGGCGGGCGCGCCATCGTCAGCAGACGCGCATTCGTCTGCCCCACCATCACACGGTCGCCGCCGGCGGCGACCGCCGGCTCGGGTGCGGGCGTGGTGTCCTTCGGGCTGGGCTGTTCGCCGCCCTTCCAACCGTACAGGCGGCTCAGGCGCTGGCGCACCTGGGTGGCGAGGTCCGCCTTGGGCCGCGACAGCAGCACATCGGTTTCCGCCTCATTGCGAAGCGCCGGACCGGTCGCGGTACGGCGGACGGGTCCGCGCGCGGCGAACCGGCGCCACGGGAGGGTATAGCGCGCCATGCGGTGTTTCCCACATTCCCCAGAATGGCGGGAGTATTGGCCAAGACCCGCGCGGTGTATGCGACCGCGCGCACAGCCCGGTCACGTGGCGCGCGGTTTCAGACCAGGCCGGTGGCGTAGAACACGCCGATCACCACGAAGACGGCCGCGGTCTTGATCAGGGTGATCGCGAAGATGTCCTTGTAGGACTGGCGGTGGCTGAGGCCGGTGACGGCCAGCAGGGTGATCACCGCACCATTGTGGGGCAGGGTGTCCATGCCTCCGGAGGCCATCGAGGCCACGCGATGCAGCACCTCCATCGGGATGCCCGCCGCGTCCGCGTTGGCGATGAAGCTGTCGGCCATCGCCGCCAGCGCGATGCTCATGCCGCCTGAGGCCGAGCCGGTGATGCCGGCCAGCGCGGTGACCGAGATCGCTTCGTTGACCAGCGGGTTCGGAATGGCCTGCAGCGCGCTGGCCACCACCAGGAAGCCGGGCAGGGCGGCGATGACGGCGCCGAAGCCGTATTCCGAGGCGGTGTTCATCGAGGCCAGCAGCGCACCGCCGATGGCGCTCTTGGTGCCCTCGGCGAAGCTGGCGAACACCGGTTTCCACGCGAACGCGATCACCGAAACGATGCCGACGAGCAACGCGCCCTGCACGGCCCAGATCGCGGCGACCTTCGAGACCTCCTGCACCACCGGCGCGGGATTGCCGATCACGGCAGGCACGAAGGACTGACTATCGCCGTAGAAGCCGGGAATCCAGCGGGTGAACAGGAAGTTGGCCACGCCCACCAGCAGCAGCGGCAGGATCGCGATCAGCGGATGCGCCAGGCGGTCGCCCTTGAAGGGTTCGGGTTCGTTGCGCAGTTCCTCGCTGCCGGCATAGCCCTCGCCGTTGCGCGCGGCCACCCGGCGGCGCCATTCCAGGTAGCTCATGCCGACGATCAGGATGAACACGCCGCCGATCGTGCCCAGCACCGGCGCGGCCCAGCCGGTGGTACCGAAGAACGAGGTGGGGATGATGTTCTGGATCTGCGGCGTGCCCGGCAGCGCATCCATGGTGAAGGTGAAGGCGCCCAGCGCGATGGTGCCCGGCACCAGCCGCTTGGGGATGTCGCTCTGGCGGAACAGTTCCGCCGCGAACGGATACACCGCGAACACCACCACGAACAGCGACACGCCGCCGTAGGTCAGCAGCGCGCACACCAGCACGATGGACAGCATCGCACGCTGCGCACCGACCACCTTGATGGTGGCCGCGACAATGGCCTTGGAGAAGCCCGAGATCTCGATCAGCTTGCCGAACACCGCGCCCAGCAGGAAGACCGGGAAATACAGCTTCAGGAAGCCGACCATCTTGTCCATGAACAGGCCGGTGAACATGGGCGCCACCAGCGAGGGATCGGTCAGCAGCACCGCGCCCAGCGCCGCGATGGGCGCGAACAGGATGACGCTGTAGCCGCGATAGGCCACGAACATCAGGAAGCACAGCGCGGCCAGCACGATCAGGAACGACATCCACGACTCCTCGGCCAGCGCCGGTTGCAGGTGCGGCGAGTATCCGCAGGGCCGTGGCGGCCGTCCCACTGTACGAAGGTACGATGCCCTCCACGCGGGCCACCCCCTAGTGTTCGCTTCAATCGGCGGCATCCGTCCGCCGCCAACGTCATACCCGGGAGGAGGGGAGACCCATGAAGCGCAAGCATCTGAGCCTGGCCATCGGCTGCGTCCTGTTGTCGTCCGTGCCGGTGGCATGGGCGCAGGACGCCGCGCCGGCCGGCGACACGCCAGCCACCAACGCCACCACGCTGGATTCGGTCAAGGTCACCGCGCGCAAGCGCGAAGAGACCCTGCAGGACGTGCCGGTGGCCGTCACCGCGTTCACGCCGGAAACCCTGGACAAGCTGAACATCAAGGACCTGGGCGACCTGGACGCGCAGGTGCCTAACCTGACCGTGTACGCGGCGCGCGGCTCCACCAGCACCGTCACCGCCTACATCCGCGGCGTGGGTCAGGCCGATCCGCTGTGGGGCGTGGATCCGGGCGTGGGCATCTATCTGGACGACGTCTACATCGCCCGCCCGCAGGGCGCGCTGCTGGACGTGTTCGACGTGGAGCGCATCGAGGTGCTGCGCGGCCCGCAGGGCACGCTGTACGGCAAGAACACCATCGGCGGCGCCATCAAGTACATCTCGCGCGGCCTGCCGCAGGAGACCACGGGCTTCGCCTCGGTTACCGTGGGCAACTACAACCAGCTGGACGTGAAGGCGGCGCTGGGCGGCGAGATCGGCGGCAAGGACAGCGGCCTGCGCGGCCGCGTATCCGTGGCCAGCATGAACCGCGACGGCTTCGGTACCAACACCTATACGGGGCAGGAGGTCAGCGACAAGGAGATCAACGCCGTCCGCATGCAACTGGGTGCGTACTCGCAGGATGATTTCGACGTGCAGTTCGCCTTCGACTACATGGACGACCAGTCCGGCGTGCGCGGTGCGAAGATGCTGGCGGCCAATCCGCTGGCTCCGGCCTATCCGCCGACCAGCGACCGCTACGACATCCGCAGCGGCATGAAGAACATCAACGACACCGAGATGAAGGGCGCCTCGGTGACCGCCAACTGGCGTCCCAGCGACAACTGGGCCTTCAAGTACGTCGCCGCCAAGCGCGAGTCCGACACCGAGACCAACATCGACTTCGACACCACGCCGCTGACCCTGGTGGACGTGCGCGCCTTCTACAGCGACAGCCAGGTCAGCCAGGAACTGCAGGCCAACTACGACGGCGGCGGCCGTGCCCGCGGCGTGATGGGCCTGTACTGGTTCAACGGCGACGCCGGTGGCCAGGTGCTGAACCACTTCTACAACCCGCTGCTGGCGACCGGCCTGACCAACCCGCTGTTCGGGGATACCCAAGGCGTGGTGAACACGAAGAGCATCGCGCTGTACGCGGACTGGACCTTCGACCTGACCGATCGCCTGACGCTGGACGTGGGCGCCCGCTACACCGACGAGGACAAGCACGCGGTCGCGCTGAACCGGTTCTACACCGGCCTGGACTACGGAACCTCGTGGGGCACGGCGGCGAACTTCGACAAGACGGTCAACTTCAAGAACGTCTCGCCGAAGGTCTCGCTGGATTACCAGATTACCCCCGACATCATGGTCTACGGCCTGGCCTCGCGCGGCTTCAAGTCCGGCGGCTACAACATCCGCGCCAATACCACGGCGGTCCCGCGTTCGGGCGAACCGTTCGACGACGAATCGGTCGACAGCTTCGAGATCGGCAGCAAGATGTCCTTCCTCGACCAGCGGCTTTTCCTGAACCTGTCGGCGTTCCACAACAAATACGAGGACATCCAGCTGTCGGTGTTCACCTCGTACACGCTGCCCAACGGTTCGCAGAGCTTCTTCGGCGACTTCACCAACGCCGGCAAGGGCACCGTCAACGGCGTGGAGGTCGAGTATCAGTTCCTGCCGACGGCCAACTGGCTGATCAGCGGCAACCTGGCCTGGTTGGACGCGAAGTACGACGAGTTCATCAGCGGCGGCGTCAACATCGCCGATACCCAGTACTTCACCAATGCGCCGGAGTTCTCGGGCGCGATCAACGTGGAATACCGCACCGACCTGGCCAACGGGGGCAACCTGTCGGCACGCGTGGGCTATTCGTACCAGTCGGAAGTCTGGCCGACCACCGACCTGAGCCCGGTGATCAGGCAGGACGGCTATGGCCTGGTCAGCGCCGGCGTGATCTGGAAGATCGACGACGCGTGGAGCCTGTCCCTGCAGGGCACCAACCTGGCGGACGAGGAATATCGCACCACCGGCTACAACATCGCCGCCTACGGCGTGCTGACCGGCTTCTACGGTCCGCCGCGCCAGTACAGCCTGACCGCGCGCTACAACTTCTGACGTGTAGCCCCGGGCGACGCGGCGCTGTGCATGCAGCGCCGCGTCGTCGTTCGTCCGCGGGTGCCTGGAAGACCCGCGCGCCTCAGGGTTTGCGGACGGGACGTTCGGGCTTGCGCGGCGAAGCCGGGTACTCTTCCGCCAGCAGGCCGGCCACGCCGGTGGTCGGGGCGGGGGTGCCCTTGTCGGTCCTGGCGACCGAGCACTCCTGCTTGTCCTGGGCCAGGTTGGGACAGCTGACGCACTGCTTGCCGTCGGTGTTGTTGACGCAGATCTCGTAGTTGTCGCCCTTGTTGGCGATGCTGCAGGCCGGGCCGCGCGATATGCAGATGCCGAGCGCGGTACTGGTGCGCGTTGCCCAGGCGGGCGCTGATGCGGCAAGCAGCACGAGGGACAGCGCGGCGGCGCGCAGGAATATGGGGTTGTGCATGACGATCTCCTTGTTCGACTCCGTGTGGGCACCCCCTTGGGCCCGGCGATGACGGAACCGCGTGGCGGCAATCCCCTCGTCAGGAGCGTTCCGACCGGCTTCATCATCAGGAAGAACGGGGCCCTGCGGAGGCGTCGGCCACGGAAATGCACAGGGAACAGTGCCGATCGTCGGCACGGTAAGATCGTGGCTGGGCGGACAGGACCAATCGAGGAAGCATGCTGAGCATCGGCATCGTGGTGCTGGCGGGGCTGCTCTGGCTGGGCGTGCTGTTCGGCTCGGCGCTCTATGCCGAGCGCCATCCGCGCGTGCTCGCGGTGCAGTGGCCGTACATCTACGCACTGTCGCTGGCGGTGTACTGCACGTCGTGGACCTTCTTCGGCACGGTGACCCAGGCCGCGCGCTACGGGTGGCCGCTGCCGCCCACCTTCGTCGGCACCATCCTGCTGTACGTGTTCGGCGCGTTCCTGCTGGTGCGGCTGGTGCGCATGGCGCGCGAGTCGAACGCCACCTCGCTGGCCGACCTGATCGCCACGCGGCTGGGCAAGGACGGATGGCTGGCGGCCACCGTCACCCTGGTCGCCGCCCTGGGCCTGATCCCCTACATCGCGCTGCAGTTGAAGGCGGTGGCGATGAGCTTCGCCCTGCTAACGCGGTCGCCGGGCAACGATGCGCTGCCGGCCTGGCAGGACAGCGCGCTGTACGTGGCGCTGGCGATGGCGGTGTTCGCGATGCTGTTCGGTACGCGCCGCGCGAGCGCAGCCGAGCACAACCGCGGCCTGATCCTGGCGATGGCGTTCGAGTCGCTGTTCAAGCTGGCGGCGATGCTGGCGCTGGGCGTGTTCGTCTGGTGGGGCTTGCCTGAACTTCCCGAAGTCCCGCCCGTGCAGGCGCCGCCGTCCACCACCTACGGCTTCCTGCCGCTGGTGGCGCTGGGCGTGCTGGCGATGTTCACCCTGCCGCACCAAGTGCACGTGGGCGTGGTGGAATGTCGCGACGAGCGCCATGTACGCACGGCGCGCTGGCTGTTCCCGCTGTACATGGTGCTGATGGCGGCGCCGCTGCTGCCGCTGGCGCGCGCGGGTGGCGCCATGTTCGGCGATGCGGTGCCGTCCGACCTGTACGTGCTGGCGCTGCCGTTGTCGCAGGGGCAGCAGGGCTTGGCGCTGCTGGCCTTCCTGGGCGGACTGAGCGCGGCCACCGGCATGGTGGTGGTCAGCACACTGACGCTCAGCCTGATGATCGGTAACCACTGGCTGGCGCCGGGCCTGTTGCGGGGCGGCTGGCTCCGCGGCACGGGCGGCGACCTGCGCGGCGCGGTGCTGGCGCAGCGGCGCATCGGCATCGTCGCGGTGATGCTGCTGGCGTGGGCGTACAGCCGCCTGATCGCGGGCAACGATGCGCTGGCCGACGTGGGCGCGGTGTCGTTCTCGGCGCTGGCCACCCTGGCGCCTGCGCTGGGTTTCGCCATCTGGCGTCCGCAGACGCCGCCGCGCGCGGTGATCGCCGGCATCGTCGCCGGTTTCGCGGTCTGGGTATGGCTGTTGCTGCTGCCAGTGACGATGGATGCGCGCGGCGTGGCGCCGGCCTGGCTGCAGGCAGGCCCGTTCGGCATCGCCGGTCTCTCGCCTGATGGTTTCTTCGGCTTGACCGGATGGAGCCGGCTGGGCCGCGCGGTCGGCGTGAGCCTGTTCCTGGGCACGGCGGTGACGCTGCTGGTGATGGGCTGGCGCGGCGCGACGCCGCGACGGCTCGACAGCCGCGGTTTCGATGCCAAGACCCTGCGCGACGCCGGCCGCCGCTTCCTGCCGCGCGAGCGCGTGGAGGAACTGTTGGCCGAGGCGCCGCGCAGCGGCCCGGTGCCCGGCGTGATCGAGGCGCGTCTGGAGCGCGAACTGTCGGCTGTGCTGGGTTCGGCCTCGGCACGCCTGCTGCTGGATGCGGCGCGACGCGAGAGCGGGGACCTGGACACGGTGGCGGCCATCGTCGGCGAAGTCTCGCAGGACCTGCGCTTCAACCAACAGGTACTGGAAGCCGCGCTGCAGAACATGAGCCAGGGCATCAGCGTGATCGACCGCGAGCAGCGGCTGGTGGCATGGAACCGCCGCTATGCGCAGATGTTCGGTTTCCCGTCCGATCTGCTGCAGGTCGGGCGCCCGATCGCCGACCTCACCCGCTGGGCCCTGCAGCGCATGCCGCAGCGCGGGCAGGACGAACGGGCGCTGGACCGGCGGCTGGCCTTCATGCGCGCGGGTACGCCGCACCTGACCGAACGCGTGTTCCCGGATGGCAGCATCGTGGAGATCCGCGGCAATCCCATGCCGGGCGGCGGTTTCGTGGCTACGTATACCGACGTGACCGCTTCGCGCCAGGCCGAGCGCGAACTCAAGCAGGCCAACGAGACGCTGGAGCAGCGCGTCGCCGAGCGCACCGCGCTGCTGGAAACGGCCAAGCGCGAGGCCGAGCATGCGAACGATGCCAAGAGCCGCTTCCTCACCGCGATCGGCCACGACCTGCTGCAGCCCTTGCACGCCGCGCAGCTGTTCACCGATGCGCTGTCGCAGCAGCTGCCGGAACAGCGCCAGCGCGACACCGCCCTGCAGGTGCGCGGCGCGCTGGATTCCACCACCGATCTGCTGACCGGCCTGCTGGACATGTCGCGACTGGAGGCCGGCGGACTGGTCCCCGAGCCGCGCGACCTGCCGTTGATGGAAGTGCTGGAGCCGCTGGCGTCGGAATTCCGCGTACTGGCACGCGAGCGCGGCCTCTCGTTCGCGATGGTGCCGACGCGTGCCTGGGTGCATACCGATCCGCAGTTGCTGCGCCGCATCCTGCAGAACTTCCTGGCCAATGCCGTGCGCTACACCGTACGGGGTGGCGTACTGCTGGGCGTGCGTCGCCGCGGCGATCGCGTGCGCGTGGAGGTGTGGGATACCGGCCCCGGCATCGTCGAGGCCGAACAGCAGCGGATCTTCGAGGAATTCCGGCGCGGCGACGATGTGCCGGGGCAGGGCCTGGGACTGGGCCTGTCGATCGCCGACCGCATCGCCGCGCTGCTGGGCGCGCCCCTGTCGCTGCGCAGCCGGGTTGGGCACGGCGCGGTCTTCGCCGTCGACCTGGTGCGGGTGACGCCACCGGCAGCGATGCCTTCACTGATCGGCAAGCCTGGCCTGGCCGGCTGCCACGTGCTGGCGCTGGACAACGATCCCGATGCGCTCGAGGCGCTGCGCCAAGTGCTCGTCGGGTGGGGATGCAGCGTGGCGATCGCCGCCGATGGCGCATCGGCCGGCGCCGCATTGCGCGAGCGCGATGCGGACCTGTGGCTGTTCGACTATCACCTGGATGCCGGCGACACGGGCGTCGCGCTGGCCGGACGCCTGCGTACCACGCATGGGCAGCGGCCGTGCCTGATCCTGAGCGCCGACCAGACCGACGCGGTACGCCGCGCGGTGCGCGACGCCGACCTGCCGCTGCTGGCCAAGCCGGTGCGGCCGCTGGCGCTGAAGTCGGTACTGGACCGGTTGCTGGCGGCGCGGATGTCCGATGTGGGAGCGACGTAAGTCGCGATACGGGTGCACGGCTGTGTTATCGCGACTCACGTCGCTCCCACAACAGCCGACGCTAGAATGCGCCTTCGCCGTCATGGAACCCGCGCATGCCCTACACCCCCATCGTCGCCACCCTCGGCTACGTGCTGTCGCCCGACCGCTCGCAGGTGCTGCTGATCCACCGCAACGCGCGCCCGGACGACCAGCACCTGGGCAAGTACAACGGCCTGGGCGGCAAGATCGAGCGCGACGAGGACGTGGTGGCCGGCATGCGGCGCGAGATCCACGAGGAGGCCGGCATCGACTGCGACGCGATGACGCTGCGCGGCACCATCAGCTGGCCGGGCTTCGGCAAGCACGGCGAGGACTGGCTGGGCTTCGTCTTCGTCATCACGGCGTACAGCGGCACACCGTTCGAGCGCAATCCCGAAGGCACGCTGGAATGGGTGCCGGTGGAGAAGATCATGACGTTGCCGCTTTGGGACGGCGACCGCCACTTCCTGCCGCTGGTGTTCGACAACGACCCGCGCGGTTTCCACGGCGTCATGCCGTACCGCGATGGCCGCATGGTGTCGTGGGACTACTCGCGGATCTGAGGCCGCACTGCTCGGCCCTGTAGGAGCGACGTGAGTCGCGACCGGAATGCAGCGGGGTCATTGCACTTTGGATGAGCGCTGATTCCCGCGGCGCATGCTTCTCCTCGTCCGTGTCGTCCATGGAACCAAGGAGACCAAGGTCCACGGTCGCGACTGACGTCGCTCCTGCAGGGAGCGGCCGCATGTTCCACGATCCCGCTTGTCCACACCCGCTGTGGAATGACACTGGGGAAACCGTGTGGATAACCGCGTCGGTGCCTTGTGCCGCAGGGCTGTCAAGATGTGTGGCGAAATTTTGACCAGTGCATGACGGGTCGGTGTCCGGGTTGTCCACACCGGGTGTGGATGGTCTGTCGACCAACAGGTGGATAAGCGTCGGCGCGCGTTGCGGCACAACGCTGTCAAGGTGTGTGGCGAAATTATGACCAGCGCCTGCAGCGGCCGTGCTGGCGGATTGTTTCACGCCATGAACCGTCATCCCGGCGAAAGCCGAGACCCAGCGTCTTGCGAGGTTGTGGTGCGTGGAAGAGCAAAGACACTGGGTCTCGGCTTTCGCCGGGATGACGATTCATTGTCACTGCGCATCCGGACGCGATGCGTCGGCTTACTCGATCTGCCGGGCAGGATCCGCCAGCTCCAGTTCGCGCAGCACCACCCCGGCCTGCGTGCGATTGCGTACCCCCAGGCGGTCGAAGATGGCGGACAGGTGCGCCTTGACGGTGCGCTCCTGCACGTCCAGGCGGTCGGCGATCTGCTTGTTCAACAGGCCCTGCGCCACCAGCGTCAGTACGCGGAACTGCTGCGGCGACAGGCTGGCCAGGCGACCGGCCAGTTCGGTGTCGTGTTCGGACGACTGGGCGCGCGCCACTGCGCCACGCAGCGAGGCGGGCAGCCACTGCTCGCAGGCCAGCACGCTGCGGATGGCGTCGCGCAGTTCGTCCAGGCCGGAGCTCTTCGGCAGGTAGCCGGCCGCCCCGTGGTCCAGCGCACGGCGCACCACGCGCGGATCGTCGTTGGCCGACACCACCACTACCGCGACCGCGGGAAACTGCGCGCGGATCGCTGCAAGACCCGCCAAGCCATGGTTGCCGGGCATGTGCAGGTCCAGCAGCACGAGGTCGATGTCGTCGTGGGCTTCCAGCGTGGCGATCACGCCATCCAATGATTCCGCCTCGCGCACCGTCAGCTGGGCCACGGCATCGGCTGCCGCGCCGCGCAGGGCGGCCCGGAACAGCGGGTGGTCGTCGGCGATCAGGAGGCTGGGCATGGGAAGGCAGTGCAGGGAACGGGGAGCGGGGAACAGGGAATGCAGACGTATGTCGACCGGAGGGAGTCCGTATCGGCCGCCAGGATGATCACGTCGCCGCGAAGAGGCGTCATGCCCTGTTCCCCTTTCTCCATTCCCGCCGTCGCTGTCCGATCACTGCACCGTCCAGCCGCCGTCCACCACGATCGTCTGGCCGGTGATGTTGCGCGCGGCCGGCGAGGTGAGGAAGGCGGTGATGCCGGCCAGTTCGTCCAGGCCGATGAACACGCCCTTCGGCATCGGCTTCAGCATCACCTGGCTGACCACGTCGGCCTCGGAAATGCCGCGGGTACGCGCCTGGTCGGCGATCTGCTTGTCCACCAGCGGCGTCTTCACGTAGCTGGGGCAGACGGTGTTGATGGTGATGTCGGTATCGGCGGTTTCCAGCGCCAGCACCTTGGAGAAGCCGACCAGCCCGTGCTTGGCCGCCACGTAGGCGCTCTTGTACGGGCTGGCCACCAGCGCATGGATGCTGCCGATGTTGACGATGCGGCCGAAGCCGCGTTCGCGCATGCCCGGCAGCACGGCGCGGGTCAGCCGTGCCACGCCGACCAGCATCACTTGCACCAGGAAATCCCACTTCTCGATGGGAAACTCCTCCAGCGGCGACACATGCTGCAGGCCGGCATTGTTGACCAGGACGTCGATGGGGCGCGAGATCGCCGCGAGTGCGGCATCGATGCTGTCCTGCGAGGTGACGTCCAGCGCGACCGCTTCGGCCGAACCGCCCTCTGCGCGGATCTGCGCCGCGACCGCCTCGGCTGCCTCAAGGTTGAGATCGCTGACGATGACGTGGCGGCCGGCCTCGGCCAGTTGGGAGGCGATGCCGGCACCGATGCCGCTGGCCGCGCCGGTGATGAGGAGGGTGTGGGTCTTCTGCATGGGGGCTCCTGCGTGCTGGGGCTAGGGTAGCAGGCAGGCGTCCGCCGTTCGTGGTACCAAAGTACGATGACGGGACTTCCGCGGCGCGGTAGTTTCGTGGCATTGACCGGAACCATGGATGCAATCCAGGCATGAACGCGACGATGCGACTTTCCTGTGGCGTATGGCTGGCGGCAATGCTCGCCGGCTGCACCAGCGCCCCCTCCAAGCCCGAGGCCGTGGCCCACATGATCCAGCCCCAGCGCGTCACCGAGCATCGCGGCCACGACGACCTGCTGACCGCGGGCCTGGGCCTGGACGGCCTGCGCGCGATGGCGGCGCCCGCGTTCGCCGATCCGGCCCAGCCCACGGCCGCCGAACTGCGCCGCCGGGCGATCTGGGGGAACTGGCGAGGCATCGCCGACCTGTCGCCGACCGGCGGCTACGGCCAGGCCTACGGCAGCGTGGCCAGCGTGCCGGGGCGCGAGTACTCGGCGCTGGCGAAAGTGCCGGGGGCGGCACAGCCGCACCGCGTGCTGGTGCAGGTGCCCGACCACTTCGATACGGGCAAGCGCTGCATCGTGGTCACTGCTTCGTCGGGTTCGCGCGGCGTCTACGGTGCCATCGCGGTCGCCGCCCCGTGGGGCTTGCCGAAAGGCTGCGCGATCGCCTACACCGACAAGGGAGCGGGCACGGATTACTTCGATCTCGACGCGCAGCAGGGCACGCGCGAGGACGGCACGGTGGGCGCGTTGGGCACCGATGCGCTGGCCTTTGCGCCCGACGCGCCGGTCGGTGCCAGCGGGGTGGCGGTGAAGCACGCGCATTCCAAGGACAATCCGGAAGCGGACTGGGGCCGGCACGTGAAGCAGGCCGCCGAGTTTGCGCTGGCAGCGCTGGACCAGGCGTTCCCGCAGGCGGCGCCGTTCCGCTTCGACAATACGCGCGTCATCGCGGTCGGCATTTCCAATGGCGGGGGCGCGGTCCTGCGTGCCAGCGAAGAGGAGGGCGGCTGGCTGGATGCCGTCGTCGCCGGTGAGCCCAACATCTACGCCGCCGATGCGCCGGGTGCGCGTTCGCTGTACGACTACACGACCGAAGCCGCACTGCTGATGCCGTGCGCGCTGCTGGACCTGCCGGCGGAGACGTTGCCGCAGCCGCCGCTGCGTGCACAGGTCGAGCCGCTGTGGACCGCGCGCTGCGCCACGCTCAAGGCGGCGGGCCTGGTCACCGGTGGCGATGCCAAGGCGCAGGCCGCCTCGGCCCGGGCGCAGCTGAAGGCGAACGGCTGGACAGACGACGCGCTGGTGGCCGGCGCCTTGAGCGTGGGCTTCGATCTGTGGCGCGCGGTGGCCGTCACCTACGCCTCGGCCTATGGCCGCTACGGCGTGGGCGAGCATCCGTGCGGATTCGCGTTCTCCGCGCAGAACCCGGACTTCAGTGCACGTGCGGCGAGCGCCGCAGAACGTGCTGCATGGTGGTCGGACGGCAGCGGCATTCCGCCGGGTGCGGGCGTGGGCATCGTGGACACGAAGCTGGCACCGCCGGACTTCACCCTGCCGGGACTGCAGTGCCTGCGTGCGTTGCAGACCGGCGACGGCGACGACGCGCGCCGCGTGCAGGCCGGCATCGCACAGACCGCGGCACGCTTTCCGCGCACGCGCCGCCCCGTGGTGGTGATCCACGGCCTGGATGACGGGCTGGTGCCGCCGGCGTTCTCCAGTGCGCCGTACATGGAGGCCGCGCGCGCCGCCAATCCGGACGTGCGCTACTGGCAGGTGCGGCATGCGCAGCACTTCGACGGCTTCCTGGCGCTGCCGGCCTACGGGGCGCGCTATGTGCCCCTGCTGCCCTACGTCTACGCTGCCCTGGACCAGGTCGACGCCACGCTGGATGGCAGCAGGGAACTGCCGGCCAATGCGCTGATCAATGCCAATCCGCGCGGCGCGGGGAGCGTGGAAGCCAGCCAGTTCGCGATTCCGCGGTAGGGGATGACGGTTGTGGGAGCGACGTAAGTCGCGATTGAACGGAGTCCAGAAGGCAGGGCGTGCTCGTCGCTCTGGTTCATCCGTGGATGCCGGGCATCTTTTCGCGACTCACGTCGCTCCCACAGGGAGGGGTCGGGCCCCCACGACGGATTCACCCGGTTCGGCTTACCCTGTAGGCCGTTTCCGGCCACCGATGCCCCCATGTCCCGACACTTCTCCATGATCCGCGACTTCCAGCTGGCCGACTGGTTCACGCTGGGCAACGCCTTCTGCGGCACCGGGGCCATCTTCGCGTCGATGCGCTTCCTGCAGGAAGGCATCCTGCGCGACCTGATGATCGGCATGGCGCTGATCCCGCTGGCCTTCATCTTCGATGCCCTGGACGGCCGCGTGGCGCGGTGGCGCAAGCAGGCCTCGGTGCTGGGGCGCGAACTGGATTCCCTGGCCGACGTGATCTCCTTCGGCGTCGCGCCGGCCGCGCTGGCCTATGCCTGCGGCATGCAGGGCGGCTGGGACTGGCTGGTGCTGTCGTACTTCGTCGCCTGCGGCGTCAGCCGGCTGGCGCGCTACAACGTCACCGCCGAGACGCTGGCCGAGGGCGGCGACAAGGTGAAGTTCTTCGAGGGCACGCCTATTCCCACCAGCCTGGTGCTGGTCATCGTGCTGGCCGTGGCGGCCTATCTGGGTCATGTGGGTCCGCAACTATGGCTGGGATCATTGAAGCTGGGCCCGTGGCTGCTGCACCCGCTGGTGCTGCTGTACGCCATATCCGGCACGCTGATGATCAGCAAGACGCTGCGCATTCCCAAGCCCTGAGCCGTGAGGTGAGGGCGCGTCATGCACGCGCCGCCGGCCGCGGCTAGAATCGGTCGGGAAGGGAGGGCACATGGCAAATTCCGTTCCACCGTGGCCGGGCGATTTCGAATCGGTGGCCCAGCAGTACTGGAGCCTGTGGGGCGACGCCCTGCGACAGGTTGGCGCAGCGCCGGCGATGCCGATGCCGGGTGCAGCCCCGGGCTGGCAGCAGACGGTCGACTGGTGGACGAAGCTGGTGCCCGGTGGGCAGGCGCAGGTGGACGAGGCCGTCGGCCGCTTCCAGCGGCAGGCCAGCCAGTGGTTCGGCCAGATGCAGCAGGTTGCCGCCCAGTTCACCGGCCGCGATCACGACGCCACCGACATCGGCCGCGCCTGGCGCTCCGCGCTGGGCATGGCCGACCCCACGCCCGCGCACAATCCCTTCGCCGACATCTTCCGCAGCATGCAGGGGGGCGCACACGGACTGGACGGCTGGATGCAGCAGCTGCGTCCGTGGCTGGAGAACCTGCAACGTGATGGCGACCGCTGGCTGCACGTGCCGACCTTCGGCCTGACGCGCGAGCACCAGGAACGCTGGCAGCATCTGGCCCAGGCCTACCAGGACTACCAGCAGCGCGTCGCCGAATACGACCAGCTGATGCTGCAGGTGGCGCAGGACGCATTCGCGCGCTTCGAGCGCAAGCTGGAGGAGCACGCCGAACCGGGCCGCCAGCTGCAGAACGCGCGCGCGCTGTTCGACCTGTGGATCGACGCAGCCGAAGAGGCCTACGCGCAGGTCGCGCTGTCCGAGGATTTCCGCCATGCCTTTGCCGGCCTCGCCAATGCGCAGGCGCGCCTGCGGCTGGGCGTGCAGCGTGAGGTGGAGCAGGTCTGCTCCCTGTTCGGCATGCCGACGCGCACCGAGGTGGATTCCGCGCATCGCAAGATCGTCGAGTTGGAGCGCGCCGTGCGAAAGCTGACGCGTGTGCAGGCTGCGCCCGCTCGTCGCGCCCCGGCGCCACGCACCGCGGCGTCCACGGAAGCACCGCCTCCGCCCGCGCCTGCCGCAGCGAAACCGAAAGCGGCGAAAAAGCGTTCGCCGGTCCGCCGCAAGGCCGCAGCCTCCAAGACGGCGTCCAAGCCGCGTCCGGCGGCCAAGAAGAAGGCAGCGAAGAAGCCTGCACGGCGGACCATCGCGGCCGCTGCGCCAGTGGCAAGCAAGCGGGAACCCGTCGTCGCGGTGCCCCGGGTCGTCGCGAAAAAGCCTGCCAGGGTGAAGAAGTCCGTCGCCAAGGCGGTGCCGAAGACGTCGTCCTCGCGGAAAGCGCCGAAAAAGGCAGCGGCGCCTGCCGCGAAGCCGGCGTCGGTGGTGTCGATGAAGGACTGGGTGGCGCGCAACGCCGCGCGCGCCGCGGCCACCGAGGCGCCGAAGGCCGCCGGGAAGACGAAGCGGGGTAAAGGCAAGTGAACGGACCGCTCAACTTCACGGCCGAGGCGCTGGCCCAGGAAGCCACCACGCTGGTGCAGAAACTCTCCGCCGGCCTGCATACGCTGCCGGAGGTGGACGACGTCCACTACGGCGCCACCCAGAAGCAGGAAGTCTGGCGCGACGGCAAGGTGGTGCTGTACCGCTTCGTCGGCGAGAAGGCGCCGACGGCGAAGGTGCCGCTGCTGATCGTCTATGCGCTGGTCAACCGTCCCTACATGGTGGACCTGCAGCACGACCGCTCCCTGGTGAAGGGCCTGCTGGCACAGGGCGAAGACGTGTACGTCATCGACTGGGGCTATCCGGACCGCTCGGACCGCTTCCTGGAACTGGACGACTACATCAACCGTTTCATCGATGGTGCGGTGGACCACCTGCGCGACAGCAGCGGCCGCGAGGCGGTCAACGTGCTGGGCATCTGCCAGGGCGGCGCGTTCTCGCTGTGCTATGCCTCGCTGCACCCGGAGAAGGTCAAGAACCTCATCACCATGGTCACGCCGGTGGATTTCCATACGCCGGACAACATGCTGTCGCACTGGACGCGCGAACTGGACGTGGACCTGTTCGTCGACGCGCTGGGCAACGTGCCCGCCGACATGATGAACGCCTGTTACCTGATGCTGAAGCCGTTCCGGCTGAACCTGCAGAAGTACGTGGGCCTGATGGATATCCTGGACGACAAGCGCGCCATCGAGGATTTCCTGCGCATGGAGAAGTGGATCTTCGACTCGCCCGACCTGGCGGGTGAAGCCTTCCGGCAGTTCATCAAGCAGTTCTACCAGCGCAACGGCTTCATCAAGGGCGGTATCGAGATCGGCGGCGAGACGGTGGATCTGGGTTTCGTCGACATGCCGGTACTGAACATCTACGCCGAGCAGGACCATCTGGTGCCGCCGGATGCGTCACGGGCGTTGAAGGATGTGGTGGGCACGGCGGACTACACCGAGCTGAGTTTCAAGGGCGGCCACATCGGCATCTACGTCTCCAGCCGCGCCCAGCGCGAAGTGCCCACCGCGATCCACCACTGGCTGGGGCAGCGCGCTCGGTAAGCGTGCGCGGTGCCTTCTGTAGGAGCGACGTGAGTCGCGACCGCGATCCGACAGGGAATGAAGGTCGATGGAGGCAGATCTCTCTGTTCGACCGGCCTGCTGGTGTCGGCGCATCGGGCGGTGCGGTCGCGACTTACGTCGCTCCTGCAGACGTTCGCTTCCTTCACCTCCGTTGCGATAGGGTAATCCCATGTTGTCACGCCTCACGCTCGTCACCTGTCTGACCGCCTTTTCCGGCCTCGTGTCCGCCGCACCGTCGCCGACCGCCGAGCGCGAAATCCAGGGCCTCATGGACGCGCTGTCCGCCTCGTCGTGTGAGTTCCAGCGCAACGGCACGTGGCATGGTCGCGATGAGGCGCGCCAGCACCTGCAACGCAAGTACGACTACCTGCTGAAGCGCGACCTGGTCGACACCGCCGAGCAGTTCATCGAGCGCGCCGCGACCAAGAGCAGCATGAGCGGGCGGGCTTACCAGGTGCGGTGCCCGGGCCAGCCCGCGCAGCCGGCCGCCGCGTGGTTCAAGGCCCGGCTCGCTGCGCTGCGCGGTTCAGGCGCGCCCGGTCGCTGACGCGCTAGACTGGTCGTGGACCACCGTGGGGAGTTGCTGGCGATGAGTACAGCATCCAAGCCGTTTGCCAGGTCGCTGAACGACCGCATGATCGCGGGCGTGATGGGCGGCATCGCGCATCGCTACGGCTGGAGTTCCACGTTGCTGCGCGTGATCTTCGTGATCGTTTCCATCGCCTCGGCGGCGTTCCCTGGCATCCTGGTCTACCTGATCCTCTGGCTGCTGATGCCGAACGAACAGGACTGATCCATGTCGATCACCGGGCTGTGGGTCGCGCGAGCCTTCGGCATCGTGTGGGCCGTGCCCAATACCGCGGTCGGCGTCCTGGCCGGGGTGGTCGGCATGGCGTTCGGTGCGCGCGCGGAATGGAGCCGTCGCGATTTCGCGCTTGTGTTCCATCGCTGGCCCTGGGGTCCGGGTGGCGCCATCACCTTCGGCAACAGCATCCTGCATACCGGCGACACGCTGGAGGCCGAGTGCGTCACCTATGAGCATCGTGCCGGGCACACGCGGCATCCGCGCATCCGCCTGGGCGACCACGAGCGCGCGCACGTCTACCAGTACATGGTGCTGGGCCCGCTGTTCCTGCCGCTCTACCTGCTGTGCGGGGGCGTCAGCGTGCGCAATCCCTTCGAGCGCGCGGCGGACCGCTACGCGCTGACGGGCGAGGGCTGGTGGCCCTGGGACGGTCGCGCCGGTCAGTGAGGCTTCGCGCGGCCCGAGCCGGACTTCTTGCCGCCGCCATCCTGCTTGTTGACGGTGGCCCAGGCGATGCGCTCGGCGTCCTCCTTCGATCTTCCTTGCTCGCGCTCGGATTCCTCGATGTGTTCGGCCTGGCGCTTCTGCTTGTCGGTATAGGCGGATTTTTCGCCACGGGGCATGAGGGTGCTCCTGCGGGGTGTGGGTCCAGCCTGCGCGCACGCGCGTAAGCGCGGCATGACGGGGGCGTCAACGGCACGCAACGCACCCGCCGGGCCTCAGTGCTCCAGCCGCTGGAACGAGAACAGCGGCCACAGCGGATGCGCGCGCCGTTCGATGCGTGCGCGCAGCAGGCCGGCGCCCAGCATGCTGTAGGTGATGCCGTTGCCGCCGTAGGCCATCGCGAAATGCACCCGCGGCCCCCACTGCGCGTGCGGACCGAAGAACGGCAGGCCGTCTTCGGTTTCGGCGAAGGTGCCCGCCCAGGAGAACGCCAGCGTGATCTCCAGCGCAGGGAACAGGTCGTGCAGCCGTTTCAGCAGGGTCCGTGCCTTCTTTTCGACCCGCGCGTCGCGCTTGGCGGGGATGTCGACTGCGTCGTCTTCTCCGCCTATCAACAGCCGGCGGTCGGATGTGCTGCGCGCATAGAGATACGGGCGCGCGGTTTCCCACAACAGCGTATCGGACAGGAAGCCGAGCGCTTCCTCGGACAGCGGGTCGCTGATGACGGCATAGCTGCTTCGGTTGCGCGCCACCGACTTCTTCAGCCAGTGCTGGCTGGCGTATCCAGCCGCGATGACGAGATGCGCGGCGCGCACGGTTAACCCGGATTCCGTGCGCAATGCGACGCCACGCGACGTCGTCTCGATCTCGACGACACGTGTCCGGTCGAACACCGAAGCCCCCTGCTTCTGCAGGCGCTGGAGCAGGCGATGGGTCAGGCGGTACGGATCCACGCGCGCGCCTTGCCGGCTGAGCAGGGCCGCGGGCGCGTCGAAGCCATAGTCCTCTTGCACGCGTCCGGCATCGAGCAGCTCGACCTCCAGGCCGTGTCGCCGCCGAGCGGCGTGTTCTTCCTCCAGTGCGCGCACGTCGCCGCGGCGGCTGGCGTAGTACAGGCTGGCGTTGCGCGCGAAGCCCACGTCGCGCCACGCCGAGGCGACCGCATGCAACTGGTCGATGGCGTCGGCGCAGGCGCGGTAGGCGAGGGCGGCATCGGCCTCGCCGTGACGCTTGGCCAGGTCGACCAGATGGGTGTCGATCTCGTACTGCAGCAGCGCCGTGCTGGCGGCCGTGCTGCCCCAGCCGATGTCGCGCTGTTCGAGGATCGCCACGTCGAAGCCGTGGCTGGCCAGTTCATCCGCGATCAGTGCGCCGGTGATGCCGCCGCCGAGCACGGCCACGTCGCATCGATGGTCGGATGCCAGGCGCGGGAAGGCCTGCATCAGGCCGTTGCTGACCGCCCAGAAGGGATATCCGCTCTTCAGGTCCATGCATGCCTCGCGTTCCGATGACGCGGAGATGCTGGCAGGTGCCGGTGCAGGGCCGGGTGAAGGCCCCGCGGTGGTCAGCGGGGAAGGGCGCCCTGCAGGAACAGTTCCACCGAAGCCAGCGCCTGCGCTTCCAGCGTGTCCACGTCGGGCAGGTGATGGCTGCCCGACGCCAGGCGGAAGATCTGGTCGCCGAACAGGCTCATGTAGAACTGCGCGGCGGCGGCCTGGGGCGAGGCCAGGCGCATGCGGCCCGCCGCCACCTGCTGTTCGAAATAGTCGGCCAGCGACGTGCGGATCGAGACCACCGCATGGTCCAGGAACCAGTCGCGCAGCGCGGGGAACGATTGCCCCTCGCCGATCACGATGCGGTACACCACCTGCGAATCGGTGCGCGCCATGACCTGCGCCATGCGGATCGCCACCCGGCGCAGCGCCTGCTCGGGCGGCAGTTCGGTCAGGTTGAGGTCGCTGAGCAGATGGATGTGCATGTCCAGCCTGCGCTCGAGGATGGCGCTGGCCAAGCCCTCCTTGTCGCCGAAGATGCGGTACAGCGTGGCCAGCGATCCGCCGGCGCGCGCGACGATCTCGCTGAGCCGCGCGTGCTGGTAGCCCTTCTCGGCGAACACTTCGGTGGCCGCGTCGAGGAACTTCTCCGCGCGGATCTCGCCGCGCCTGCACAGATCCACCTGCGGTCGCGGTCGCAGCGGCGAGCGTGACGTGTCGCTGAAAACGTTTTCCAGATGATCGGTCGTAGTGCTCACGGGAGTTCCTGCGCGCGGCCGTTGGGCGACGATCTCCGCAGCCTAGCAAAAGCTCGACGGACTGTGGCAAATGCATGACAGGGTGCGCGTTTTCTCACAGTCCGGGCGTAGTCGCACACGGTGCCCTAGACTGCCCCTCCCGGCCGTCCGGCCGCAGGGCGGAGACTAGCGATGCGACACGGATGGGCATGGTGGCTGGGGTGCCTGGTGGCCGCGTGCACGATGGCCGGCGCCGTGCGCGCGCAGACCTGGGCCATCGAGCGGGCGACCGTCGTGGCCTCGCCCGAGGCCGCACCGCTGGCCGATGCCGTCGTGGTGGTGCGCGATGGGCGCATCGTGTCGGTCGGTCGCGCAGGCGAGGTGCGGGTGCCGGCCGATGCGCGCCGGATCGACGCGGACGGCCGCGTGCTGGTGGCCGGCTTCTGGAACAGCCATGTGCACTTCTTGCTGCCCGGCCTGACGGAAGTGGAGGATGCGCCCGCCGCCGCGCTGGAACTCGAAGTCCGTTCGCTGGCGACGCGCTGGGGGTTCACCAGCGTGTTCGACCTGGGCGGACTGCCGGGCAATGCGCGTCGCCTGCGTGCCCGTATCGAGGCCGGCGACGTGCGTGGCCCGCGCATCCTCACCGTGGATGCGCCCTTCTATCCCGCCGACGGCACGCCGCACTACGTCCGCGATGTGATGAAGCAGCACGGCGCTCCCCCGGCCGAGGTCGCCACACCCGACGCCGCGCGTACCCGTGCTCGCAAGCAACTGGAGGAGGGTGCCGACGGCGCCAAACTGTTCATCGGCGCGCTGGTCGGCGGCCCGCGGGGCGTGGTGCACATGGCGCCCGACGTGGCGCGTGCCGTGGTGGACACGGCGCATGCCGCGCACCGCCCGGTGTTCGCGCATCCCAGCACCACCCAGGGCATCGAGATCGCGCTGCAGGCGGGCGTGGACGTGCTGGCGCACAGCACGCCCATCGATGGCCAGTGGCCGGACGGCATGGCGCAGCGGCTGGTGGCGGCCGACATGGCGCTGGTGCCGTCGCTGAAACTGTTCGAAGTGGAACTGCGCAAGGAAAGCGTGCCGCCTGCCGTCATCGAACGCTTCCTGGCCGTCGGACAGGCGCAGCTGCGCGCGTTCCGCGAGGCGGGCGGGCAGGTGCTGTTCGGCACGGACGTGGGCTACATCCACGACAGCGACCCGCATCGCGAGTATGCCCTGATGGCCGGCGCCGGCATGGACTGGCGCGCCATCCTGGCCAGCCTGACCACCGAGCCGGCGCGCCGCTTCGGCCATGGCGCGCGCAGCGGGCGCATCGCGCCCGGCATGGACGCGGACCTGGTGCTGCTGGGTCGCGATCCGGCCGACGACGTGCTGGCGCTGTCCGACGTGGTGTGGGTGATGCGCGGCGGCCAGGTGCAGTACGAGGCCCCCGAACCCGGCGCGTCCGCTCAGAGGTAGCGGGTGATCGCCGGTGCGTGGTCCCAGCGGTCGTGCGCGCCATCCACGTAGGTAATCGGCGCGGCCTCCAGTTCCTCGGGCGTCACGTCTTCCAGGCAGCCCAGGTTCACCCCGTAGATGCGCCGCCCGTCGGGCACGTCGTTGCCCACGCCGAACGGGCGCACGCCGCAGGTCCGGCAGAAGTAGTGCGCGTTGCGCCGCGTGTTGAAGCGGTACTCGGTCAGCGCGTCTTCGCCGGCCAGCAGGCGGAAGCATTCCGGCGCCACGATGGCCGGCCAGAACCGGTTGCGCCGGCAGACCGAGCAGTTGCAGCGGTAGGTGGGCTGGGCCAGGTCGATGTCCGCCTGGAATCGCACGGCACCGCAATGGCAGCTGCCGGAGTAGGTCTTCAGCATGTGGCCTCCCGTGCCGATATCGTCCCCGGGGCGGCCGGGCCTGTCCCACCGGCATCGCCGGAGCCCGGAGGATAGCTCCCGTTCGCGGAGTCGTACATGCTGAAAACCTTCGATGTTGCGGAGCTCCGGCCCGGCATGCACGTGCAGCGGCTGCTGGGGCCCTGGATGCGGCATCCGTTCTGGCGCACCTCGTTCGTCCTGGACGAGGCCCGTCTGGCGCAGCTGCAGGACAGCGGCGTGCAGCAGGTGGTGGTGGACCTGGCGCGCAGCCAGCTGGATGACGAACCCTTCGCCGATGGCGTTCCGCCCGAAGCACCGGCGTGGCCGCAGGAAGCCGACGTCGGCGCCGCCGCGGAGGGCGAGCGGCGGCGCGTCGTGGTGCCCGACGGTCGACCCGACTTCGCCGCCGAACTGGCCCGTGCCCGCCGCATCTGCGGCGACGCCCGCGATGCCGTGGAGGCCATGTTCCGCGAGGCGAGGCTGGGGCGCGGCGTCGATGCCGGCCAGGCGATGCCCCTGATAGACGAGATCACCGGTTCGGTCGACCGCCATCCCACTGCGCTGGTCAGCGTGGCGCGCCTGAAGGACGCCGACAGCTACACCTACCTGCACTCGGTGGCGGTGAGCGCCCTGATGGTGATGCTGGGCCGCGAGATCGGCCTGACCGACGCGCAGCTGCGCGAGGCCGCACTGGGCGGCCTGCTGCACGACATGGGCAAGGCCGCCATGCCGCTGGACGTGCTGAACAAGCCCGGCAGGCTGACCGACGAGGAGTTCGACGTCATCCGCCAGCACCCGGTGCACGGCGAGCGCCTGCTGCGCGAGGGCGGCATCACCCAGGAGGGCGTGCTGCACATCACCCGCCACCACCACGAGCGCGTGGACGGCACCGGCTATCCCGACCGTCTGCCGGGCAGCGCCCTGCCGGTGCTCACCCGCATGGGCGCGATCTGCGATGTCTACGACGCCATCACCTCCAACCGCCCGTACAAGGCCGGCTGGGACCCCGGCGAATCGCTCCGCCGCATGGCCGGCTGGCAGGGCCATTTCGATGCCGACCTGCTGAAGGCCTTCGTGCGCCGCCTCGGCATCTATCCGGTGGGCACCCTGGTGCGCCTGTCCAGCGACCGCCTGGCGGTGGTAGTGGAGCAGAATCCGGCCACCCTGCTGGCCCCGCGCGTGCGCGTGTTCTATTCGGCCAAGTCGCGCACCCAGCTGCTGCAGGTCGACATCGACCTGGCCGCCAGCGAGGGCAGGGAGCGCATCCTCGGCATCGAGTCGCCGGAGAAGTGGGGCTTCCGCGAGCTGGAAAAACTCTGGCTGCCCTGAGCCGCCGGTCTGTCGAATCCGCGCATTCCCGTTCGTCGTCCTGACACATTCCGTGCCCAGGAGGCCATGCATGCGATTCCTTTCGATGATCCGGGTTGACGAAACCACCGGCCAGCAGCCCAGCCAGCGGCTGATGGACGAGATGATGGCGCTGGTCGACGAGCTGTCCGCCGCAGGCGTGCTGCTGGATACCGCCGGCCTGCTGCCTTCGTCGCACGGGGCGCGCGTGCGCTCCCAACACGGCCGCATCACGGTGACCGATGGACCGTTCGCCGAGGCCCGGGAGGTGATCGGCGGCTACGCCATCCTCAAGGCGGACTCGCTGGACGAGGCCCTTGCCCTGACCCGCCGCTTCCTGCAGGTGCATGGCGACGAGTGGGACATCGAATGCGAAGTGCGGCCGATCGAGGAGTCGCCGTCCGGCGGCTGCGGTCGCGCCTGATATCTGTGCCGCCACGCGGCGCTCGTGGCGTCGGCAAGGGCTGCCTGAACCTGGCGCCGTTCGACGGCGGGTTCCATGCCGTCGACATGGCCACGCTGGCACTCCCGTGCCGTACGAAGACGGCCGCCACGAAGACGGGGACCCTCCGCCGGTAAGCCCGGGCTGTCCGCAGCCCGGCAGACTTCCGGCACGTGTGGGCGCGGGGCGTGCCGGCGAGCATGGCACGCCCCGCACCGAGAGGAATTCCCGTGTCCCTGCTGTCCCTGGTCCTGGCGGCCACCGCTGCCTCCACCCCCGCCCCTGCGGCCAATGCCGCCACCCTGGCCGCCATCGAGGCGACCTGCCTGGACTACATCGACGGCCAGCTGGAAGCCGACCCGGCGCGCGTGGCGCGCGCGCTGCACCCGGACCTGGCCAAGCGCGCCGTCATCGGCGACACGCCCGACGAGCGCCTCGGCCTGCGCCGCATGTCGAAGGACGAGCTGGTCTCGCTGACGCAGCAGGGCGCGCTGAAGACACCGAAGGACCAGTGGAACCGCAGCTGCCGCATCCTCGACGTCACCGCCGAGACGGCGGCCGTCCGCCTGGAGACGCCGTGGTTCGTCGATCACTTCCACATGGGCCGCTTCGACGACCGCTGGATCATCGTCAACGCGCTCTGGCACCCGAAGCCGCGTTGATCAGCCGGCAGCAAGCGCTCTGGCCGCCTTGTGGAACAGCAGTGCGGACAACAGCCAGGCGACGACATACAGGCCGGTGAAAGCCAGCACGAACGTCGGTGATTCCTGCGTGTCCATGCCCATCGCGATGCCGCCCGCCGCCATCTGTGCCAGCGCCATCGCGACGAGCACACGGGACATTCCACGCGCCTGCAGCCTGGCAACGCCGGCGCCGAGCGCGCCGACCACCAGCACGCCAAGGAAGAGCAGATTGGCACGATGGCCCGGTTCATCGACGATGCCCACGGCCAGGTTCGCCCACAGCAGCAGGAAGCCGGCGCCGATGGAGATGGCGCCGGCCAGCAGGTAGCTGGGCACGCGCGCGACACGCGCCGTCGTCTCGAAGGCGACACAGCAGGCCAGCAGCATCGCGCCGAACACCACGAAGTCGCCTCCCGTCCATGCCACCTCGTCCGTGAAACGCATCGCGACCCACGGCGTCAGCAGCAACAGGGCCGCGCCACCCCACACGAGCGGGCGCAATACCCGTATCCAGGCGATCGCGTTGCGATAGGTGTCGTGCGTCATGATCAGTCTCCGTGTCGGCGGCGGGCATGCCGGACGCAGGATCCATGGCCGGCGTGTGCAGGTGACGGGGGCTGTGTGAAGCGGGTGCGAAGTGCAGGACCGGCGTCGATGCCAGTCCGCGACGCACCGGTTAGACTCGGCGCCTGTTCCGGGGAGACTTCGTTCATGCGCTCGTTCGTCCTGTCGTTCCTGCTGCTGTCGACTGCGATGCCCGTCCATGCCGACGACATCATGCAGGCACAGGCGCTGTTCCAGCGTTATCGACAACTCGCCGACGCCTTCGATCCGGCCTTCGCCGATCTTTACTGCGACGCGGCGCGAATAAGCAACACGCGGCGCTTCCCCGACGGCACCGAGCGAACGCTGGAATTGTCGGCAGCGCAGTACAAGGATCTCGTGCGCGCCGCAATGCCAGTCGCCCGGCAGCGTGGCGACCGCAGCACATTTTCCTCGATGGCGTTCACCCGCGAAGGCGATGCCGTGCGCATCTCCGCGTCTCGCTATTCGCTGCTGAAGGATTACACCAGCCCGATAACGCTGAAGGTGGCGGCGTGCAACGGTAACGCCTGGGGCATCCTGGAAGAGGTCAGCGAAAGCCGTCCGTGACGGACGCGCGCTTCAGCGCCGATTTCAGTGCGCGGCCTGCCGGTGCGCATAGCTCAGCACGCGTGTGACCTGCCACTGGCCGTCGCGCTCGCGCCACACCATCACGAAGTCCGCTTCGCCCGCACAGGCCGTCGACCCCATCGGGCAGAAACGGTGCGTGCCCTGCGCGATGGCGCCGAAATCCTTGATCGGGAAGACCTTCAGCGTGCCCGGCACGCGCTCGCGCCGGTAGTTCCCGCACACGTTGGCGCGCGTGCGCTCGATCATCTCGTCGCGGCTCCAGGTGACGCCGCCGTTGTCGTGGTAGAACTCCACCGCCGGGTCGAAGTAGGCCGCGTGTTCCACCAGTCGGGCAGGATCGGCGCAGGTGTTGAACGCATCGAAGACCGCGGTGTCCAGCTCGTCGATCACCTGCGTGAGCTGCTCGGGCGTGCGCTCGGCCGCGGCGGCGGATTCCACCGCGCCGAACAGCAGCGCGGTGCCCATCAGGCCGGTCAGCGCGGCCTTCGCCAAGCGCGAACGGGCCCGGGTCATGCCGACACCAGCGGTGCCTGCGGACGCCCGCCCAGCAGGCGCGCCGGCAGCATCAGCAGCGCACGCAGGAACGCGAACAGCGCCGAGCAGGTGATGCCCACCAGCCGGAACGGCAGCGACAGCAGCCACACCAGCGGCCAGGCCACCAGCGCCAGCAGGGCGAGCGGCCAGCACAGGACGAACAGCAGGCACCAGGCCAGCAACGCGATCAGGGTTTTCATGTTCCAGGTCCTCGGGCACGAGAGATCGAAGGGCGACAGCGTCGATCCTGCGCGCCTCCTCGGCAACGGACGTGCGACGAAACCCCGCTGGCGCGGATCGAACCCGCTGCAGCCCGCGCGAATCCCACCGCCCCGGGTCGTGCGCTCAGTCCACGCCCATCAGGCGGCGTGTCACCTGCGCGGCATCCAGGCCGGCCAGCGTGCCGGGCCGGGCGCCGGACCACAGCGGTGAAAAGTCGTCGCGGCCGCGCGCCTCGGCGGCCGCGCGCAGCGGCGCCAGCGCCTGCGAGGCCCACGGGAAGGCAGGCGCCCGGTCCGACAGCGGACCCAGCTCGCGCATCAGCCGGTTGACCAGACCACGTGCGGGCCGGCCGCTGAACAAGTTGGTCAGCGCGGCCTCGCGTGCGGGCTGCACCAAGGCGGCGCGATGGACGGGCGAGGGGGTGGCCTCCGGACACAGCAGATAGGCCGTGCCGGCCTGCACCGCGCTGGCGCCTGCGTCCAGCAGCCTGCGTACGTCGGCGCGGTCGCCCACGCCGCCCGCGGCGATCACCGGCACGGTCAGCGTCCGCGCCAGTGCGGTCACCAGCGCGTGCGTGGTCGGCTGCCGCGTCAGGTCGTCGGACAGGAAATGGCCGCGGTGGCCGCCGGCTTCGATGCCCTGCGCGATCACCGCATCCGCACCATGGCGTTGCAGCCACACGCCTTCCTCCACCGTCGTCGCCGAGGACAGCACCACCGCGCCCCAGGCCTTGATGCGCGCCAGCAGCGCGGGATCGGGCAGGCCGAAGTGGAAGCTGACGATGCGCGGACGGAACGCTGCCAGCAGCTCCACCGTCTCCGCATCCAGCGGACGGCGTGCGCCTGCGGTGGACGGCGCGGGCAGGGCGATGCCGTATTCGTCGTAGTACGGGGCCAGGGCCTGCCGCCAGCGCTGCTCCGCGCCGGGATCGGGTTCGGCCAGGGTGTGGCAGAAGAAGTTGAGGTTGATCGGCTGCGGCAGCGCGGCGAAGGCCTGCAGCGCGGCTTCCAGCCGTGCGGGGTCCAGCAGCGCGCAGGGCAGCGATCCCAGGCCACCGGCGCGGGCCACGGCGAGGGCCAGCGCTTCATCCTGCACGCCGGCCATGGGGGCCTGGATCAGCGGAAGCCCGGTACCCAGCAGCGAGGCGAGCGTCGTCATGGCGACAGCTTACGCGCGCGGTGGCGTGGCCTGGAACGTCGTGTGCACGGTCCACGCGTGTCTGCCCCTATCATCGTGCGCGGCGTCGTCGGGGAGCAACATCGTGCAGGCGGAAGACCAGGCAGGAGCGACGGACAGGATCGTGGCCTTTCTGCGCGGGATCGGCCTTCCGGTGACGGAAGGCTGCGTGCCGGGCGATTGTTTCCTGCCGGGCGTCCGCATCCACCACGGCACGCTGGTGTTCGACCGCCAGCGTCTGCAATGGCCGGGCGACCTGCTGCACGAGGCGGGCCACATCGCAGTGACGCCCGCCGCCTCGCGTGCCGCGCTGTCCGACGCGCTGGCCACGCAGGACGAGCCCGCCCACGGGGGCGAAGCCGAAGCGACCGCCTGGGCGTACGCCGCCTGCGTGAAGATCGGCCTGGATGCGGCGGTGCTGTTCCACCCCGGCGGTTATCACGGCCATGCGGAGGCGCTGATCGCCACGTTCTCGATGGGCGTGTATCCAGGCAGCGCGGGACTCGCGCGCTGTGGGATGACGGTGGCCGGGCCGCCCGCCGATGGGGAGGCCGGCGGCCGCTATCCCGACATGCTGCACTGGCTCAGGCCCTAGCGTCGCCGGCAGCCCGGGCTGCCACGTGACGCTCCCGCACCTTCACCCTTCGATTCGCCAGCAGAGGACGCCCGAATGAAATACCTGATTTCCTTTCCCAGCGCCGCGATGATCGCCACCGGGGACGAACTGGACGCGGCGGGACGCGATTCGCATGCGGTGATCGAGCAGGCGAAGGCCGCGGGCGTGTACGTTTTCGGTGGCGGCATCGACGAACGCGAGCCGCCGGTGCGCGTGTCGGCGGACGGTGCGGTGACGGAAGACGGCTATCCGTGGGCGCCGCCGCTCAATGGCGGCTTCACGGTGCTTGAACTGCCTTCGCGCGAGGAGGCGATCGCCTGGGCGGCGCGGCTTGCGAAGGCCTGCCGCTGCGATCAGGAACTGCGCGTGTTCGGATTCGATCCGGCCTCGTAGGCCGGCGAACACGAAACGGATCACGCACGAAGCCGGGACCGATGAAGCCCGACACCGGATGCCGGTGTCGGCGCCGATGTCGGGCTTCATTCTGTTCGGTAGAGGCGATGTGCGCAGGCGGCCGCGTCTCAATCCTCGATGGCTTCCACGCCTTGGCGGTCCAGTTCCGCCAGGCGCTCGCGCATGGTGGTGAGCTGTTCGGGTGTGTGGCCGATCCAGCCCTTCACTTCGGCGACCACGCGCAGCGGGTCGCGCGTGCGGTACGAGCGGGTGGGATTGCCGGGAAAGCGCTGGTTGGTGAGGTTGGGATCGTCCTCGAACGGGCCGGTCGGTTCGACGATGTAGATGTGTCCGCGGCCTTCGCCGACGGCCAGTTCCGCGCCCCAGGTGGCGGCTTCCAGCATGGCGGTGAGGTAGACGTATCGGGCGACGCGACGCTTGCCGAAGTTGGAGGTGTAGCCCGCGGCGATCAGGTCGCCGGGCGCCAGCGTGGCCTTGGTGCCGTGGTAGTAGATCTCGGTATCGCGCATGGGGGTGGTGTTCCGGTGGCCTGCCGTATCGACAGGCCGGCGATACTGCAACCCGCAACGGGCCTTGCCGCAAGCCACGGGGCGTTATATAAATTTGTGGTGGGAGGCGCGGCGCGCCTCCTTTTTTGTGCGCGGATTGCGATTTCGAGTGCGAGGCGCGGCCTGCCAGCGCGTAGGATGCATTGCGCTAAGCGGCGCCCATCGTCGTGATGCCGGCATACTTTGATCGATGTGTAGACCGGTTCGCCCTTGAGAGCCTCCTGCGGATCATTCAGTCGCAGACGACATCACAGGATGTTTCGAGGATGGCGCAGCCGACCTCGTCACGACTTCGGCAAGAATGTCACTTCTGAGTTGTTGAGGTCAGATGATTACCAGGACCGCAAGCGTATATTTTTCAGGTGGACGATACGTGTTCGCCGCTTCGACCAAGATGCCGGAGGGATTCTGGCAGGTCTGCCATGTTTCCGATGCCATCGAAACGGTGGATACCAGAGAGATTGGAAAACTGGTGCTGGACGCTCTGTCGCGTTCGGGAGGAGCAGTGAAAGGGGTTTTCGCAAACTCCAGGGCGAGTGTCGCGGGGAAGATGCTTGGCTTCAAGAGCGAGAAGAGTTTCGTTGGTGCTACGCGGTCCGTCATGGTCGAGCTTGATGATGGCCGCGTCCGCGTCACCCGAATGGATTCGGACCTGAAGTACAAAGCGTTCATGTACACCGAGGATGTCGTCGTTGTTGATCCGGATCCCGAAGCGATCGGTGGCGCAATTGAATCCTTCACTCGCGGCGTTGTACGAAGCAGGTGACGATAGGTTGGGCTGAGCCTGTGAAGGCCAACATCGGAATCTCTGACCTGCGCAATGTTGGGCTTCATACGATCAGCCCAACCCATGATCCTAGTGACGATCATCTTTGTCTTGCGATTCCTCGTCGGCAGGCCCCCGATCTGAGAGTCTTTCCCATGGGACGAGGAAACCTATGATCAATAGGGAAACGCAGCCTAAGAACAGCGGCAATGCACCGCGAAAATTCTCCAGGGAGAAGAAAGCATAGCCTTCGACATGGGAGTGCCTGATGGCGGCTGCAATAAAGATAAGCCCCAAGACTGTCGCTAAACCAGCGAGAATGCTCGGAATCCTGGCCATGTTCTACTTCAAGAAGTCCTTGATGCCTCGACGTACCATAACCGCAGAAAGGTGCATTCAGAAGCCCACGAAGACTTGTGTGTCAGCCGTGTTGGCTCTGACTCTTTTCGCGACCAGCTTTGCTTCCGCGTCTGACCCTGGCGAACCGGCCGATGCAAAGCCAGAGTCGTCTCAGTCGGGTGGCACCATTGTCTTCTATCGTCCGAAAGGTCTTTTTGGCGCAGGGATGCGACCAGATATCCTGCTTGACGGGCAGGTTGTCGGACAATCGGCACCTGGAAAGAAATTTTACGTCGCAGTGCCGAGCGGCCCCCACAGGGTGAGTGTCCCCAACAGTCTCTACTCCGGCGAGAGGGCGCTTGAAATTTCTATTGTTGATGGCGAGATGGTTTACGTAAGGACCTCATTGGGAGGCTCCGCGTTTGGTGGTCGGACCAATGTTGAGCTGATTGATGCGGCTACCGGCGTAAACGAGACGGAAAAGCTCAAGCTCGTCTCCCCCTGAGAGTCGCCCAACAAGTCATTCAAGCGGGGAGGATGGGGTGGGCTCGCGAAGTCCAACGCCCGGATGTCGGAAGGTGCGCGATAGGGGCCTACCAATTGTCGGCTTGCAGGTGCGAGCTGTGGATAAGAAGGGTTAGCGGAAGATCAGGGCCGCTACTCCAAGCGCGAGCAAGCCGACGACCCAGCCAAGGCGCGCGTTAACCTGTCCAATCGCCTTCGTCATTGCTCGCGTAGCAAGCAACTCCGGGCTTTCAGGCTTCGCCTCTTTCCAGAAGGTATCAGCCTCTTCTTCGCTTTGATCTTCCTCAATTGGCTTCACAAGATTTGTGATGACCTCAACTCTGCTGATCACCGCATTTTTGTGGGCCTTTACATCCCAGACCTTGCCGCTGCCATCCGGCTCCCACCCATACTCAATTCCACGAGCCTCAAAGCGGAAAGCGCGCGGCAGCTTGCCGGCAAGCGCCATGTCACGGAGCAGGGCAAAGGTTAGGCTGTCTAGGTTCACCCAGGCGTGGCAAGCCTCCGGCGAGTCATCAATGTCGTAATGCTCAGACTTGTATTCTTCGTAGTGGTTGATCAGCCCAACCGCGTTGTGTAGCTTCGTCAACTCATTGCCGGAGCCGTTCTCATAGAACGTGATCCCCCACTCAGCATCCTTGAGGCTGCGATCATCCGGAGTTCTCAGATTGATGCGGCGATCCAGCCGCAGTCGCATTGAGAGCGAATCCGGCAACTGTTCTTTGGGGTTGAGGGATCGCGTCAGTGTCATTGAGCAACCGACTGGCTCAACGTCAATGAGCACTGGCCCCGGCAACTTCTCTTCGTTCTCCATCAACTCCCCCTGAAGGCCTCTCGTTGAGCATCAGTGTAGCGATGGCTGCGCCGCAGAGGATGCGACTCCTTCACCGAGCGTCCCGGACCGCCGACCGTCCCCCGTGCGCTTCCCCAGAAAATGGGGTCAGGTTCATTTCTATTGACGTCCGCTTCTGGCCGAGGCTGTGTAAAAACTCGTCGGCAAGGGACTAGCGAGGTTGGCGTGAGCAGTTCGAGCGGCCGGTGATACAGCAAAGAGCGTGATGATTAGGCCGCGATGGCCCTCACCATGCCATCGGTGC